>ERZ791796.115-NODE-115-length-106446-cov-7.463206_pt1 | contig 106446 bp, 66 predicted proteins | sample MGYA00510311_ERZ791796 | MGnify/ENA primary metagenome ERZ791796 (study PRJEB30046, sample SAMN00792042) | human gut metagenome | study: EMG produced TPA metagenomics assembly of the A metagenome-wide association study of gut microbiota in type 2...
CAATGCCCAGCCCCACTACCATAAAATCGCTAAAGTCCGCCACGAAGTCAGAACCATTATAATGTAACTGGGTACTACTGCAAGGAGCTTCTTTCAAAAAAAAGAAGCCTTGACGGGTAGCCACATTGTGAGCAAAAAGCAGATTACCACGATATGTATTACGACGGTAAGGAAGCCAGGTACGCTCGGTTATCAGGTTGTCATTCCAATCAGTATAGTCGAAAAACTCTACCGTACGGGCACTCCAATGATTGCCCTTGAGTTGCAGCCTGTCCAACGTAGGAGTTTTCACCCCCGTAGCCATATCAGCCGTGTGCTCTATATTTTTGCGATCGGCATTAGAACGATTATCCTCTTTATTCTGATAAAGTTCCACTTGTCCTTTCAGATAGGTATCACAAGCAATGGCGGGACAGTCTGCATAAATGCGATAGCGACGTTCTATATTCAGCGAACCGATAGTACAAGCCACAGTAGCCTGCAGATAACTGGCGTGAATGCCGTTCGTCGGTATCTCGCCCACGGTGAGCGTAGCATTCGTAGGGATACCTTTCACTATCGAGAAATCGGGTTGTTTGCCCTGTGTCGGAATGGTTTTTCCGTGTTGCTTGTCTGTAAGGCTGACAGTAACAGGCGCACCGTTATTCCACAGCATGGTGCGTTCCATATAGTCATTGCCCATACGTAGCGTGTCACCTTTTAAAAAAGCGTAATACTGTTGTCCTCCCCAAAGCGGCAATGTCCATATTGCCGATAGAAATATCGTGATAATACTTTTTTTGCTCATAGTTTGTCTACGGTTTGATGTAAGCTCCCGGAACTTCCAACAATTCGTTGGGCTCGTTGAAACGTTGGTTATCAGACACATTATGTTTACCCAAGCCCGCTTTCATCAGTTGCTTCAATTCCGGCAGATAATGATGATAGATGTCACGCGGCTCCACGCCATGCTTATGGCAGAGTCCGGCTGCCATGCCTACTACTTCGCCCATCATGCCGGTAGTACGCATTACACGCACCGTCCCCAAGGCTACGTGTGTACAACTCATATTACGACCAGCCATAAAGAGGTTATCCACATTGCGCGAATAAAGGCAGCGATAAGGTACAGCATAAGGATGAATCCAACGATGCACCGTAGCCGACTTAAATTCATTACCGGGAAAACGTACACTGTTCACACTATCAGGGAAATGAAGGTCTATACTCCAAGTAGTAGTAAACGAAGCATCCTCATGTGCCACATTCTTGTCTATGTCATCCTGTGCCAATACATAGTCGCCCAAGAGACGGCGTGATTCACGCTTGCCTGAGATGTAAGCCACCCAATCGAGCGAACGGTTAGCGTACTTCTTATGGTCTTTATAGTGATTCTTCAGATAGCTCCAGTTGGAATATATCACCAAAAGCCCATAATCGCGTATACGTTCAGCTTCACTGATTTGATTGCGGTTCATGCCTGTTTCCCATTTCCATTCGCCCATGGTTACGGGTTCACAGTTCTCAGCATCAAAGCGCACACCATATTCAAAGTGAGGGAAAGATGTTTTCTTCTTCATATCCTTGCTATACCATTGTATCGAGGCGCCCATCACCAATGAGTCGGGCTGTTCGGGAGCAAGACTTTCGCCATATTCATCGCGACCTTCACGCCCCATAGTCCAATCAGCACCGGCTAAATAGCCTATGGTAGCATCGCCTGTACAATCACTAAAAAGAGGAGCGATAAGTTCGGTTCGTTCGCCCGTCTCAATATGCTGGATAGTGACTGATGCAATGCGGTCTCCTTCCATCTTCACGGCTACTGCACGCTGAGAGGCATAAAGGGTAATATTCTTTTCATCAGCTATAAAATCTTCTTTCTTCCAGTCTTCATAGTAGTCACCCGGTTGGGCATTGCCGGAACGTTCATGACCGAACTCACGTATCATACGACCCAATCCTTTGTTGGGGGCCATTTCGATGATACCGCCAAGGTGCACACGAATTTCCGACGAGTTATTGCCCCCCAGCACAGGACGGTCGTTCACTAACGCTACCTTACAGCCCAATCGGGAAGCAGATGCAGCGGCACACATACCGGCTATTCCCCCTCCTACTACCACAAAATCGTATTGATGCGTGGGCACCGTCTGTTGTTGTCGCAAGCGAGTACGAAGTGCGGCTGTCTCTGCCTCACTCCAAGTAGCGGGTTGCGTATTGGCATCAGTCGTAAGGTAAATGGCATCACAACGGCCGTCGAAACCGGTGAGGTCTCTCAATGCAAGGGTGATAATCCCTGCTTTCAATACTACCTTTCCGGCAAATTGCCATTGCCAGGAATTACCTGTATGGCCCAACGTCGTTTTCAGCAATTTATCGCCTAAAGCCAGGCGGAATCTTCCAGGACCTGCCGCTCCAGTCCACGGTGAAGTCCAGTTATAGGTACGGGCATATACGTAATATGTACCTGCCTGAGAAATGTTAATCTCTGCCGTAGCGTCCGCCACAGGGATACCCATGCCATGTGCCATGAGATAAGGCGACCCCATTTGATCCATGAACTGCTGGTCGAGCACCCAGCCACCTCTCCGGCTGAAGCTTTCTGCTTCGATAAGCAGTTCCTCGGCTACAGCCATAAGACTACAGGCTACGGCTATGCATATCAGTAAGATTTTTTTCATCACAACACAGCGTTTTTAGGATTATTGAATACTAATAGCATTCTTTTTAATAGTAGTCAACAAACACATTGACAAAACTTTGATATCAATTTTTATTATTTTATTCATAGAATATATGTTTTAATTGTTGTTGTTCAAGGTAGTGGCTCCTTATAATCATCAGTACATTCATTACGTGACAATATAACCATCTTCAAAAAAAACGCAAATTATCTTGCCATTTTATAGACTTCATTACCCGCCATCAAAAAAGCGCCAACCCCATAAACTTCTGTCATATCACGAGTCACTTTCTTCGGATCAGCACCGATTTGTTGCACATAACCTAGTTTGCCATCCGGTTCGACTGCTGAAACCAACGCATTCCACCCTTTTATCATTACAGGAAGATAAACCTCCTTATCCAATAAACCTTCATTGATACCATAAGCTATGGAATACACTATAAAAGTAGTACAACTGGTTTCCGGCGACGGATAAGAAGAAGGGTCTAACAGACTGGCGTGCCAAAAGCCATCAGGATGCTGCAATCCGGCAACCCGTGTAGCCAGTTTTACAAACAGTTCTTCATAGAATTTGCGGTTCTTATCTTTCTTGGGTAACTCCTTCAATATTTCAACCAAGCCACCGAGTACCCAACCATTACCACGTCCCCAAAAGACTTTCTTTCCATTAGCTTCGCGCTTATCAAAATAGCGCCAGTCACGGTAGAATAGATTTTCTTCTTTATCGAACAAGTAATCATAAGTCGCTTTATACTCACGATTCATGAATCTGATGTATTTCTTGTCTCCTGTCAACATATACAGTTTAGCATATACAGGGGGAGCCATGAAGAGAGCGTCACACCAAGTCCAGCGTTCCAAAGTTTTCAAATCCCCCTCCACCAATCTGAAATTACCTTTAGAAGGGTGATCAATAATCCATTCCGTGCGAGCCAGTGTGGGGATAATCATCGCTTCATCTTTATATTTGCGATATAAATCCAAGAAGGATTGGGACACGGCAATGTCATCAGCATGATAAAATCGCTTGTCCGGTTGCCAGCAGTTCCGGTGACCTATACAGGTCAACCATTTATAGTAGGTATCATCACCGTCTTCTTTCTCTGCCAGTTCAGCCCAATCGACCATACCGACATAGAGAGCACCTTGCGGCCAGTTCAGGTCGTCATGTTCCGGAGCAGGATGTGGATTGGCAATTTGCCAATCCGCAACTTTTCGCATGATAGACTTAATTTCTGCTTTTTGAAAAGGAACTTCTGTTGCTTTTATAAAAGTAGCACATAACAGAAAAACTCCTGGTAAAAGTATTTTCTTCATTATATATTCATTTATTAATCACTCGGTAATTCAAATCAACCGTAATTTTCTTAACCGGTTGGCAACCAAGCCTGTAAAAGATTCAAATTAATCCGTTAATTCTATCTTCACTTTCTGGTCTTTTACCTGAATATAGTACTCTCCAGTTTCCAGAAAACGTTTACCATTTCCGTCTACAAAGCCCAAATCACGTTCCAAATCTATGTCAAAACGGAAGGTTTTCGTTTCTCCGGCTTTGATAGATTGTTTTTCAAAGTACTTCAACTCTTTTACAGGACGTGTAATCGAGCAATATGGATCGGAGATGAACCAGTGTACCGTTTCCAAACCATCACGTTTCCCTGTATTAGTAACGGCTATCTCAGCCGACAAATTCTCGCCGCGTTTTACTTTAGAAGCGGAAAGAGTGACAACACCATACTTGAACTCAGTATAGCTCAGACCGTGCCCGAAAGGATACAAAGGATCACTTGTTATATCTTTATAGAATCCCTGATGACCACGCCCACTTTTACGACGATTATAATAGATAGGGATCTGACCTGTTGAATAAGGGAAAGTCATAGCCAATTTACCCGAAGGATTGATACGTCCAGACAATATCCCCGCCATCGGGAGAGCACCATTTACACCCGGTTGCCAGATTTCCAGTATCGCATCTGAAATTGGCTCCAACCGATTCAGTTCCAACGGACGACCGTTAACGAGTACCAATACAACTGGCTTGCCGGCTTTTTTTACTTCTTTTGCCAGTTCTTCCTGAATCTGAGGCAGGGCAATGGAAGAACGGGAAGCGTTTTCACCACTCCAGGTCATCATCTCACCCAAACAAAGAACGACTACATCAGACCAGCGTGCAGCTTCCAGTGCTTCTGCAAATCCTTCACGGTTATCTCCTTGAGTACTGCAACCTAACGCATAACGTAGTTCGGCTCTTCCGGCGAACTCAGTTTCCACCCCTTTATAAAGCATTGCTACATCCGTATCTTTTCCGTGCCCACACCAGGAGCCTAACAAATCCCAGCCATTCTTTGCCATTGGACCTACTACGGCAATCCTTTTTTTATCTGTCAGTGGTAATATCTGATTCTCATTTTTCAATAATACCATGGATTCAGCCGCAAGCTGGGCGGCAATATCCATGCTTTGCGGACGGAAAAAACGTTCTTTCTCACTTGTAACCGGAGTATAGGGACGTTCAAACAAACCTAAACGGAATTTCACACGCAAAACACGACGGACTGATTCATCCACTTGAGCCATCGTTATTTTTCCTTCTTCAACTAACTCTTTCATATGGCGGTCGTAAGCATGAGACATCATATCCATCTCAAGGCCTGCATTGAAGGCATACACTGCTGCCTCTTTTTTGTTAGCTGCCAGTCCCTGATTTTTCAGTTGCTCGATTGCTCCCCAATCGGAAACGATGAAACCATCGTGTCCCCAACGTTCTTTCAGAATTTCCGTCATCGTATAGTGGTTGGCAGATCCAGGGACACCACTGATATCATTAAAAGAACTCATCAGAGTCGCTGCACCCGCTTTCACGCCCATTTCATAAGGAAGCAGATAAGTATCCCAAAGAGTTTGTCTAGAGATCTCGGTATAAACATAATCACGTCCGGCTTCGGAAGCGCCATAACCGATATAATGTTTCAAACAAGCTGCTATGCGGTCTTCGGCAGACATATCATCTCCTTGATAACCACGCACCGATGCAGCAGCAAATACCCCATTCGTATACGGGTCTTCACCGTATCCTTCGGCAACACGTCCCCAACGGGGATCGCGCGCTACGTCAATCATCGGTGAGAATGTCCAGTCCACCCCCGACATTCGGGCTTCTTGCGCAGTAACTGCACACGCTTTTTCTACCAGTTCAGGATTCCAAGAGCAAGCCTGTCCCAGAGAAATAGGATACACAGTACGGAATCCGTGAATGGCATCGTAACCAAAAATAATAGGAATGCCCAAACGGGATTCTTCCATAGCCTTCTTTTGCACATTATTACGCAAAGTAGGATTGGTATCGTAATAAATCAACGAACCAATTTCCGCCGGAACTTTTTTAACCTCTTCTCCTATATTATTCACATTGTTATTCCGCCCCATGGTATATTGATTCAGTTGCAGAATTTTTTCTTCCAAAGTCATACGTGACAACAAATCATCGACTCTTTTTTCAATCGGTGCTTCTGCATCCTTATACAAAGGAAGATTCTTTTTATCTTTTGCCAAAAGGGTACATGCTACTCCCCACAGGCATAAACCGCAAATTAATGCTTTTCTTCTCATTACGTTTTCGTCGGTTAGTTATTTTTATTAATCCAAATAGCTCTTCAGACAAACACATTGTCTGTCACTGATTTTCATACAAATCTATAGGGAAACAAGGTCATCAATCCGATGACCTCGTTCTATCTAAATCTGTCCCATTTTATATCATTCTACCTGACTGATACGCATAGCATTAATATGCCCATCTGCAGCAAGCCCTGTATCTTTGCCAACAACTTCTATTATAATCTTTCCGTTACTATCAGGTTCAATATTCTCAAAATTAGTAACATACTCGGCAAATGGAACAGCATCAAAAGAAGGATAAACTCCATCACCAGAGGTTGCAATCTTCAAACCTGTTTTAATTACTTTCGTCTCACTCTCAATCTTACCTTTCAATTTATAAGCAGAAACTCGTGCATCCTTACTACCCGCATAGCGCACAGCCAAAATCGTAAAATTATATTTTTTAGCGGGATCTAATTCTGAAATTTCAATCTGCCCAGCTCCTGTATCACCTTCGCCTTTGGTTCCAGTTAGCATCAATCCATCTTTCCATGCTGAGATAGGAAAATCCATTCCATCTACAGTTATAGCTTTTTGACTATCTTCACCACCAACTCCCGCATAATTTCCAGTAAATCCTCCAAGAACTTTCAAACCTATATTCGTATAATCTCCATCGGCATTTTTCAACCATACAGGAGTGGAAGATGCAACGTATGATATTACATTATTCCATGGAAGAGACGATAAAGAGTTCGAACCGAAATCTACATAAATAGGTGTTTTCAATCCTCCCGATATAATATCCGGTTTTTTAAAATCAATCATATCAGTAACTTCATCCGGTTTCATTACTGCCAAATGTGCGGCATTCTGAGCAATCTTGACTATTTGCGGATCAATAGTTTGAGGCGCATATGAATTTCCAACTACTGTTTGTCTAAATATAGCCTCAAACCAAGTACATGCTGCCGTATAACGCCCATAAGTTACTTCCAAATGATAACCATCCCGGTTGAAAGCATCTCCCAAGAAAGAAGTGCGTCCATTCTGAATAGCTGTTCCTGAAGGAATCAATATGTTGAGTTCCGTATTATCCTCCATTGCCTGGTTGGCTGCCGACACAATCGCATTATACATAGTCATCTGATCCTTATTATACTCCGGAAAACTTTCATGTGTTGACGTAGAAGCATAAGCCCATGTCTGATGCCACATCAGCTTTGCTTTAGGACGAAATGTCTGCACTTCGGCTATCAAGTCCGCTAATGCGGCATAAGTTTCATACTTACCTGATTTTCCACTTGCCTGCTGCAAACTAATGTAATTCCATTTCTCATCAATTAAGGCATCAGACAAGCGGTAACCACTTTTATTAACCTTCTTACCATCTTTCACCTTTCTATATTCATAAGCAGCATTATCACCTCTCATATTATTCAGATGTTTATCCAAGTCACATCCGCCTATGTACATATTACCAATGACAACCTCAATACCAGCCGCCTGAGCCAGTTCGTACAAATATTGTTCTACCGCATCCTGAGAAAAGCTATTACCTATTGCCAATATTCTTGTCGGGCTTTGATTAACCGTCACAGAAATAAAAGCTGAAAGACGTTTTGTTTCCCCCGGGCATTCTATCTTTATAGAAGCCTTTCCAGACGAAACACCCGCTATGGTAATACTTTTATCATAGTTCATAATAGCAGTAGCCACATCTGGATTAGAAGAAGTACAAACATACTCCAATTCACGTTCTTCATCTGAGCTAAATGTAATATTTACATTAGTTTCCTCACCTGTCATCACAGTCACCTGCTCAGAGGCTACTATCATCCATTTATTGCTCAAATAAGGATAAGGCTTTTCATCATCTGAGCATGAAGTAAAAACATTTCCAAACGACAGAAATATATATAATAGAAGTAAACCACCCCAAAGTGATTTGCTTTTCCAAAACAAATTTCTCATAATAATTAATTTTAGTTACTATGTCCAATGAAATTCAAGAAATGAATAAGACTACTCAGTAAATCACTTTACAGTAACCTGCAGCAATCTCACCCAACCAGAATCTATTAAATTCTTTGTTACAGCCATTTGCAAACCAATCTCATTATCCTTGGTTGTATCAACAAGCCCTACAGCCCAATTGTAAACTCCAACAGAAACTCCTTTCATTGTTAAATCAAAGTTATATGTAGTCGGTTTGCCCTTTAACCAGGTAGATAAGTCAGTTTGCTCATCAACAAATACTTTTACCACTTTATCGTTATTATCTAACAATGCAAATGCAACTTTGTATTTTTGATTCCACTGTGGTATATTCGTAGGACAATATCCCCATCCCATATTATTCCAACGATGAACAATTGACACTTTCTGTCCACTTGTCACATCTTTCGGCAAAGAAATCATATCGGGATATAAACGATATCCACCTTCAGTAACAAAACGCTGTACCAAAGAAAAGCATTTGGTAAACCATGAATTTGTTTCATCTCCCACACGAAAATCCATCATATTTACATGTGCTTCGGCAGAAGCGTCAAATTCCCCCTGACGAACATCTTCCGGATGGCCTTCTCTATATTTTCCACTCGGGTCAATCCAATAACGGTGTGTTCCTCCAGTAATCCAACCACCTTCCATTATTATAGGACGTTTATAATTCCATCTTTCAGCAAACTGTTTTTCCCAGTCTTGATAATAACCTGTCATACCAAAAGCATCATGGCGTAGACTATAACCCTTATTTATCGCACTATTCAAAAGTTTTTCTGTGTCTGAGGCTACTGCCCCCCAACCAGAAGTATTATTAGCACCTACCAATCTATGGTAATTGATGACCAAAGGAACTTTCTTAAAACAACGCGAATACAAACTTGTAATCCATTCAAAAACTTTTTCCTTATTTGCATAATCTTTATAAACCATAGTATGCGCCTCTCCCCATTTACCTAGCCCATAGGCATCAATAAAATCGACTTTATCCGGATCATCAAACTCTTTGGCAAATGCTTCAATAAAAGCAGCATATTTTTGCTGAAATATTTCATCATCAGGATAAGGAGATTTACGGCTTTCGCCATTATTTCCATTAGGATCCGGATAGGAGGCAGCACCTGCATCAAATACATACTGTGGGGTATTCAGACCTTGGTCACGCCCATCTACAACTATACGAAAAGATAATCGCATATTTCTATCTAGCGCACTTTTGAACAATTTTGTCAGTCGAGCGTTCGGATCATTCCAAACATACACACCTTCACTCGGATTTAAGGAACTCCAACTAGTACGAATATAACAAGTACTTGCATAATCGGAAACCTTAACCGGTGTTGCTAATTCCGGCACTTTCATGTTATCGTATCCCATAGTGGTCCAGAAATTTTCATCCCAACCACGTCCCATATACATAACCCATCCATTTAACGGATTACGAAGAACTGTCTTTTTATCTCCAATAACCTTGACTGTTACATTCCCGGCAGGAAGTCCTTTGTCTCCCTCATCAATCGCTCCGTCATCGCCACCTGAACATGCAGATAAAGTCCCCGAACAAGAAAGTAAACAAGCCAAACTCCATAGTCTTACAACCGATAACATTTTATCTATTTTCATATATTCCAATCTTATTTAATTAAAAAATATTGCCGTATCTATCAAGAGATTCCTTTTGTATCTGAATCGCTATTCCGATACGGCAATAATTAATACATCATTCGTCACAAATACTTACTATTTCTTATCAAAACGCACTTCCATAGTTCGTAAGTTAACAACTATAAAATTAATACCTGCAGTCTTTAAGTCATAATAAGAATTACGCTGAACTCCATCACCTCCCATCAATTGCATATTAGAACCAATAGTTACAGGTAACGTTTGTTTGTCTCCACTACTTGTCAACGGACAGCTATACGCATAAGCTTTAGTTGTATTAGCATCACCTGCCGCATATACCACAAACTTAATTGTGCCAGACTTAAGTGCTGCCCCTTTGTACACAAATATCAACGGATCTGCCAAACTAGGTGTAAGAATTGTAGTACAAGTATTGCTCCAACCATTTATACCACCATAAGCATACAATTTCGTAACAGTAGTTTGAACAGTCTTATCTTTATATTCTCCGGCATTACCAGTCCATTCTACACTTATAGGTTCTAACGGTTTATCAGGAGAATTAATCGTCACAGTCTTTTTCTCCATATTAACTACGATACGATATTCACCATCTTTCGGAATATTCCATGCAATAGGTTCTGCCTTCATCATAACATTTTCAGCTTCACCATCTTGCAAAGTACCTTCCCCATCTGCCGGACAGATATAATTAGTTTCCCCTTCAAATTCTACGGGAATCTCCAATTCTCCTTGTTTCAAATCGCCCAAGAAAGCATATTGATACTCATTCTCCACCGTCTTACTCATCGTGATTCTACCTCCGGTCATTGCAGTTCCATCAAGATAAACTCTATCTGCATCGAAAACAATTGGTTTATAAGGTCGAACGTTTACTGATACCGTACGAACTTCCGGTTTTGCCCAACGGGTTCCACCATCCCATTTAGCTATGACACGAAATTGAATCGTTGCAGATTTATTACTGGACTGCCCCCATTTTTCTGTCAGCAAGTTCTGTAATTCTGCCGTTGTGTAGCTTTTACTAAACACACCTTCTTCTTCATCATTACGCACACAGGAATTAAAATTGCTTCCTTCAATATCTATCTTCGTCACATAAGAAATCATGTATTCCTCTGGCATTTCCCGGGCTGGGGTCCATTCAAAAGTCAGCACTACATCATCCAGTCTGTCGCCATCCAATTCTATATCCGTAGTCGAAGCAGTCAGCTCAAGACACTCTACAGCATCAGATTGATTATTATTCTTGTCATCATCATTACATGCACTCAGGCATATTACAGCAGCCATCGGCAACCACTTATATAATGATCCTATTTTACTCATACTTGTTGTTTTTAAGGTAAAACATTATTTCCACCATCCGGGCATTTGTCTCAAATTTATATTCACATCCATCTCATCTTGAGGTATAGGCCACCAATAGCTGATGAACTTTCTTGTTTGGTAAACAGTACGCTTGTAATAAGAATCCCTATCCTCCTTCTTCGCCAACATATTCATTCCCCAAAACTTTCCGTCCAACGCAGTTTCAGCTTCCTTCCAACGGCGTAAATCGTCAAAACGTAATCCTGCTTCACAATTCATTTCAACCCGTCTCTCTCTACGAATTAACTGACGCATCTCTTTCGGATCAGTCGGAGCTGTTATCTTTCCAGCTTCCGTACTCTCACTATACTGAGGAATACCCGCTCTTTCACGAATCTTATTGATATATTTCAATATTTCCTTTTTATTAGAATCATAAGTTCCCATATCAATACTATATTCATTCAAAGATTCAGCATAACTCAGATAAGCTTCAGCCAAACGATAAAGACATCCTTGACGATTCTTATAATTACCACTACTTTCTGTAGGAATTGCAGAAGGGTCTACACGCTTACGAATCAAATAACCAGCACATGGTGAATCATGAGAGGGACCTCCATCCTCACCACCATTAAAAAAGTTTGTTGCTTTCTTTTTACCCCAATGATATTCTTCATTGTATAAGACAGATATATAGAAACGGGGTTCACGTCCACAATACATTTTATATGTATTAGCCGGTACAATTACATTCTGATCCTTTGCTGCATCTCCTTTCGCTGTCCCATACATCCATCTTGTATTAAAAGATTCATCTGCCGTTGAGTATCCATCTTCACTATAGCCTGAAGCCTCGTTTTTAATAGGAGTGCCACCATCATTCGTATATCCAGTAATAGGAACCAACCCATTCCTCATAAAGAAAGCATCAACCAATGACTGGGTAACCCCAATGGCACCAGCCCCACCCATACTACGCGGGTTTGCCTGACGATCGAAATACCCTGCATCGTCATAAGTTCTAGGATATATTATTTCTAAATTACCTTGATTACGCCGAAGCATCAATGCATTCTGATAAGAAAGGAACGGATCGATATCTTCTCCATTACTCAAATATTCAATATGTAATTTATGCCCCGATTTCTCAGCCTCATCAATCACCAGTTTATTAGCTTCAACTGCTTGTTTCCAACGATTTGGGTCATGTTCTGAATTAAAAATCGGCGTACCATCACAGTTCTTCATATTTTTCATGTCTGTATCCTGATTTCCATTCACCAAATCACTAGCGGCAAACGTAAGTAGACGGGCACGTATAGCCAAACAGGTAAGAGAAGTAATACGACCATATTTATTATCATCGTCATAGAACGGAGGTAATTCTTTTGAGGCCTCAAGCATTTCATTTGCAGCCCAATCTACTACTGTATAGAAAGGCTCTTGTTTTAATAATAAACTTTCTCCTGTAGTTTCCTCAGCAGCTTCACGAATAATGGGAATAGCTCCATAAGTCATAACCATCATCGCATGAAATTGTGCAATAAGGAAGCGACATTCGGCTTTCATATAATTAACCTCTTTCTCCGAAACATCTGCAATTGCATGTGCATACTTTATAAAAGTATATGCCGAACGAATAGCCTTTGGAAAAGTTGTCCAATAGCTAATTACCCCTTCATTATTCGCCGTCCAGTTTCCGTTCTGATAGAAAATAGCTTTAAAGCCTTGAGACTCCCATCCTACAGAAGGCGCTAATTCATCAGCAACAGCATCTGCACCATCATATGTATAAAATTTAGGAACTAAGCTATAAATATATGCTAACCAACGTTCCATATTATTCTTATTTTCAAATACAGATTCCAATGTCAACTGATCATCCGGCTCTTTGTCCAAATAATCAGAACAAGAAGACATAGGAACTAAAGCTATTAAGCCTAATGCAATAAATACTATTATTTTATTTTTCATACTATTATATCTTTAGAATCTGATTTCAAAACCTGCAGATAATGATTTCATTACAGGATAAGCAGCACCCGTTTTATCCTTTACTTCAGGATCCCATAATTTAAAATTCGAGAAAGTCAACAAATTAGTACCTCTGACAAAGACACGCGCACCAGAAATAAATATATTCTGCATCCATTTTTTAGGAAATGAATATCCTAATTCAATATTTTTCAGACGCATAAAGCTCATATTTCGCAACCACCATGTAGAAGGCTGACTATTGTTTGAGTTAGTTCCATAATCCAAACGAGGATAAAAGACATCCTGGCTAGGATTATCTACAGTCCAACGATCATTATAATTAGTGAATATATTATAAGTAGTACCTTTGTTAGAAGCCGGTATAATGTTTCCTGAAAGAATATTCCAACTTCTTCCAATTCCTTGGAACAATACACCAAAATCAAGATCTTTCCATTTCATATTCAGTCCAAAACCATATACAATCTCGGGATCAACTGTACCTCCTATCGGTGATTGGTCGAATGCATCAATCGCTCCATCCTTATTCACATCTACATATTTGATATCGCCCGGTCGTACCTTAGCAGTAAAGCTTTGTACTGGAATTCCTTCTTTTAATGTTCCTGTTGCCACCTCTGCAAAATCATCTTCAGTAAAAAGCCTATCAGCCACATATCCGAACAACTGATTGACCGGGTGCCCCGTTTCAGCTCTATTTGTACCAATTACAGCCTGGGGTTCATCTTTCTCTATTATTTCATTATGAGCATAAGTAAAAGTACCCATTAAACTTATATATAAGTTCTTATTAAACTGTTTGTTGACATTCAATGACAATTCAACACCACGGTTAGTTACTTTACCATAATTACTCCACGGCTTTTTAATAAAGCCGGCTGTTGCCGGAACCGAAGCACGTTCCATAAAAATGTTATGACGCCGTTCCTCGAAAACATCAACCTGTAAGTCAACCAGCCCTTTCAATAAACCTAATTCTAAACCGATATTAGCTTTATTTACAATTTCCCATGTTAAATCAGGAACTGCAAATTCTCCTTCTGCCATACCATTTTTTGAATATCCAGACTCTACTCCCCATTTATACAGTTTCAAAGTCGCATAATCATCCAATATAGTAGAAAGATAAGCAAAACGACGTCCTGACAAGTTTGCGTTACCTGTTTGTCCATAAGAAGCACGCAACTTCAACTTTGAAATAATATTTCTCATTGGTTGCATAAATGATTCTTCAGATACAATCCAGCCAATTGCCCCTGATGGGAAAAAACCGTATCGCTTACCTTTTGCAAAATTTTCAGAACCATTATAACCAAAATTAAATTCAGCTATATATTTTCCACCGTAAGTGTAAGAAGCACGCCCAGCCAATCCTTGAGTACGATATGGTAACTTTTCACCTTTATCATAATTACGGCGATTAAATAAAAGCAAACCAGAAACTGCATGTTTCTCTGCAAATGTATGATCATACATCAGACTTGCCTCCATATACACACTCTTATTCCCATAATCAGCAGATTTATCATAACCCAAAAAATTACTACCGTTTTGCTTTTTTGTCAAAACAAGTTCTCCCTCTTCATTTCGAGATGTAGCAGCGTTATAATATTCCGGTGTTTTTGAACGTTTCACTGTACCGCTTGAATAACGGTCAAAAGAAAATACACCTTTAACTTTTAAACCCGGTGTTATAAATTTCAAGTCCTGTTCCAATGAAAATAATGTTTCAATTTTACTCGCACTAGTACGTTGATAACCACTTTGAGTAGCCATTGCCCAAACATTACCTTCTTCCGTTCCAGCCATTTCTCCTGAAGAATACTGCGCAGGAAAGGTAAAAGGAACAGCTCGGAATGCACGACTAAAAATCAAGCTAACATCCTGAGTAGTAGAATTACGGTCCTGCAAATAGCCACCAATGTTAAAACGTAATTGAGTGGTCGGAGAAAGTTTTAAATCAACATTTGAACGCACATTATATCGCTGTAACTTGATCGAAGGATCCCATTCTTGCTTCTTATCTCGTTGCAAGATACCTTGCTCATTGAACACAGCCGCAACAAACGAATAGCGCAGACGCTCTGTACCTCCTGAGATATCAACACTCACTCGCTGATTAGATGCATTATCTTTAGAGATTGCATCAATCCAATCAACATCCGGATATAAATCAGGGTCATATCCTGAACGAGTCTTTGCAATTCTATCAGCATACATAGGAGACTGTCCAGTATCAATCAAAGCATCATCCAATACTTGCATATAATCAGCTGCTCCAATATATTCAGGCAATCTAACCGGTTGAGTAAATGAGAATTCACTCTTTACTACAACACGCGGCTTACCGACCTGCCCGCGTTTCGTATTAATAAGCACTACGCCATTAGCACCGCGAACACCGTAGACAGCACTTGCAGCAGCATCCTTCAATACAGAAAAAGATTCAATCTCCTCCGGATCAATATTATTCAAATCACGTTCAATTCCATCCACCAAGACCAAAGGATCCCCACCGGCTTTTCCAAATGTACTGATACCACGAATCCAAAAGGTGGAGTTATCATAGCCCGGCTCACCGGAACGCTGTACCGCAAGTACACCTGAAACAACACCGGCCAAATTATTACTCAATGAACGGCTTGTAGATACTTTCAATTTCTCAGGCGCCAACGTAGTAATAGAACCGACTACCGATTCTTTCTTTTGTGCACCGTAAGCAACAACCACGACCTCATCCAACTGACCTACATCCTCTACCATCTGCACGTTAACAACTTTCCGGTTATCAACAATTTCTTCTTTAGGCACAAAGCCAATATAACGGAAAGAAAGTACAGACTTTCTCGTAGGAACCATAATGCTATAATTACCATTCATATCCGTTAATGAATGCACTGTAGAATCATTCTTCAAAATGATTGTTACACCAATTAGCGGCTCCCCTTTTTCATCTGATACGTTACCTGTTACCTTAATACCCTTTTGCAATGTAGTTTGCTGCACTTTAGGAGCTTCTGGGACCGAAATCGTAATTTGCCTTCCCGACATCTTATAATTCAGCCCTGTCTCTGAAAACAATTCTTTCAACACAGCATCTATTTTCTTATTGGAAACTGAAATGGAGACTTTATTATTCAGATTTTTTTGAACATTCGCTGAATAAATAAAAATGTACTTACTATGTTTTTCGATATAATCTAAGATATCTTTAACTGTGGTATTCTCATATTGTACCGAGAACAAATCTTCTTCGGAATTCCATCGGATAGAATTAGTACCGAACGAAGAACTAGGAATCATAAAAAAGACGTTTATAATGCAAAAAAGCTTAAGTCTTTTTTTTAAGTGTAAAAAAATACTTTTCTTTACCATAAAAATTTCTTTTTAGGTTAACAATTTTGGATTTATTGATTTAACTAAGGAATTACTATCGGGTAAATACGGCAATATTTATCCGATTTTTTGTGTCATGATGATAATCTGTTCTTCATAGGCAAGCATATTTAAAAGATTAATTAAAAAATTATTATTTATTCAAGTATATACTAGTATCTCTTTTTTCTATCGTAAATGGCAATGTTTGCTGAATACATTCAATCACCTCATCTATATCATCTTTCAAATCTAGTTTTCCATAGACCTTCTCACTACCTACCAATGGATCACATTGTATGGATACACCATAATAAATGCTTAACTTCTGAATAATCTGCGATAAAGTATTGCCATTCAACAGCATAATTCCATCTATCCAACTAATATATTCAGCTACATCCACTTGCTTCTGACAGACAATTGAACCATCTGCTATATTCAATAAATCATGTGGAGCCAATTGTGCCTTCTTCTCATTCTTATCAGTTACTTCTACTGATCCTTCTACCAATACAATATTGGTCGCACTTCCCCGATAATTGGAAATATTAAATTTTGTACCAAGTACCCGTAATTTAAAATCCTCAGATTCAACAATAAAAGGACGTTTCTTATCATGAGCAACCTCTAAAAAAACTTCCCCTTGAGTATATATCTTACGAATGTCACCTTTAAAACGACGAGGATAAACAACTTTAGACTGGGAGTTTACCACTAGACGAGTCCCATCTGACAACTCTATTCTAGCCCTCTTACCTGAGGGAACGATCAACTGATTATATTCTTGTTCATCTTTTACCTTTTCTTCTTTAATAACCTGAGAATTAACCGCAACTTTTCCTTCCTTTGAATACTTAATAAAGGCATCTTCATCTAAGTTCAATTGTTCTTTAGCAGTTATCAGAGTTACTTCATCAACAGTCTGGCTGTCTAGACCTTCCGCAATAGCTTGTAAGTCTAAATCAACTGCAGTTCCTAGATTCATAAAATAAATAGTTGATATACAAACTAGAATAGAAGCAGCAATAGAAGCGGAAGTTATTAACAAATAGTTCCGTTTGCGCTTCTTTTCGCTTTTTTGTATTTTCATACGAGTTCTCTCTATAATGGAAGAAGCATCAATTTTCTCTTGTTCGCAGCTTTCCCAAAAGAACCTCAACGTCTCACCTTCAGGCATAGTGGTAAAATCATCCTCAAGTTTCTCCTGAGAATTCAACTTACCAAATAAATTTGCAAGGCGAAAGTATTCTTTCAAGTTCATAATCTTTTTTAATGTTGTTCTATAATTAAAGACGCAATTAAAAAAAGAATCTCCTAGTTAAAAATGAACTTTTTTCTCATTTCATGTAAAAAAAATATATAAGACAGATTTGTTTCACGAATAGGCTATTGATAATCAAACAAATAAGGCAAGAATAAAAATATTATTCTCAAAAGCGAATATTTAGTTTCTTAGCAATTTCTTCCAATGCAAAAGCTATATGATTATTTATAGTCTTCACGGATATATCTAATAATGCCGCAATATCTTTATAAGGTAGGCCTTCTATTTTCGCCAAGAAAAAAACATGTTTACATTTCGGTGGTAACTGTTGAATAGCATTGTTTATTTTCTCCATTTCTTCTCTGCTAATCATAGCCTCATCCGGAGATTGGATTGGGGCAAATATAAAATCTCCTATATCATCAAGCAATAAGTCTGCCTTTCCCTTTTCTTTTCTCAGATAAGAAAGAGCCTTCCGATAGGTTATTGTTTGTATCCAAGCATTCATATTTTCTATGCCAGCCAAAGTTCTTCTATTTTTCCAAACTTCAAAGAAAACATCACTTACAACCTCTTCAGATGGCTCCTTTTGACCAATCAAAGCATAAACATAGTGGTATAAACGTGAGGAATAATGTTCCATAAAGCGGCAAAAAGCCGCTTCATCACTGTTTACAATTCTGTCTATGTCATTACTTTCAAGTTTCACGGAAGTGTTTTACAGATTACTTCTAATTAACAAAATTGTGCCAAATATAGTAGTATATTAGGAAATATAAAAATAAAAACCGAATTAAAAGTTATCAATTATAGAAAAGTATATACAATAAATATTACAAAAGTCTTTTACTCAAATATCGCACCGGATACCATACAGAAAGAAAGCCGACCGTTAGAACTGTCACAAAGATAAGTAACACATCCCAAGCGTGAACACTCACAGGATAGGCATCCACAACAAAAGTACCACCTCCACCACCTAATGAGATAATCCCGAATTCCTGCTGGATGAAACACAAAAGCAACCCTAAAGCAATCCCGGAAACGGCACCGAAAAGAGAAATAAGACGACCTTCGAATAAAAAGATACGAGAGATCAGTTTATCATCCGCTCCTAAGCTACGTAATGTTACAACATCATCCTTCTTGTCCAAAATCAACATAGAAAGAGAACCGATTACATTGAAGCAAGCAATCATCAAGATAAAAGTAAGGAATAAATAAGAGATCAATTTCTCGATCTCCATGATACGGAAAACATCCGCTTGCTGCTGATAGCGGTTCTGAACGATAAAATCATTACCTAGTATTTTCTCAATTTTGGCTTGTACAGATGAAACATTTGCACCAGGCTTCAATTTCAATTCTATAGCGGAAACCTCTGTTGTATAATCCAGCAGTTGACGAAGAAAATCAAGAGAGGTAAGAATATACTTTCCGTCATATTCCTGCTGATTAACAACGAAGACAACTCCGGGAGAATAAAGATAATCACGATTAAAGGAAGCACCCGGATTTGCCATATTTACTTTAGCATTCCGTTTGGGTAAATACACTTGAAGAGGATCAACAAATTGAAGTCCCGTACCCAAGGTTGCCACCAACTCTACCCCCATCACACCGTAATTCACAATAGAATCATGAAGAAGAAAATCACCGGCTCCATAGAGAATACTATCAATGGCTGTCAATTCTTCAAAATTATCCTCTACCCCCTTTAAAACAACCATAGCTTGACGGTCTTTATATTGTACCATCGCATTCTCTTCGAGAGTTTCTGTAAATACATCTACTTCAGGAAGCAGGCAAACTGCACCAATCCGTTTATCCTGACCATCAAAGACTTTCCCCTCACGAACAGTAATTTTTAGTTGCGGGTCGAATGCAGTAAAAAAACTGGCTACCATATCCTGAAATCCATTAAAAACAGAAAGCGTACAGACCAATGCAAGCGTAGCAAGAGCTACTCCGCACACAGAAATGCCGGATATGATATTAATGGCATTATGTTTCTTCTTCGAAAAAAGATAACGCCGGGCTATATAAAAAGGAAAATTCAACTCTGCAACAAGTTATTTCATTTCAGCAAAGAATCAATCTTCTCAATATAATCCAATGAATCATCCACAAAAAACTTCAGTTCCGGAATAATACGTAACTGATGGCGTACACGGGTTCCAAGCTCATAGCGAATGGTCTTCATATTATCATTGACATTCTTCACTATTTCTTCTGCCTTCTCGGACGGAAAGACACTAAGATAAACACGGGCTATACTCATATCCGGGCTGATACGAACAGCACTTACAGATACCAGAACACCCGGCATTGCTTTTGTCTGAAGCAGAAATATCTCACTAAGCTCTTTTTGCAACAGTCGAGATATCTTATTCTGTCTAGTTGTTTCCATAAATCTACTCCTTTATTTCTTTCTTATAATCGTTAACCCATCACGTAAGGGCAATATCACTTTCTCCACCCGCTCATCTTTTGCTACGAAATCATTGAATGCCTTAATCCCGATCGTCTGAGTATCAGCACTACGAGGCTGTTCCAACACATGACCATCCCACAACGTATTATCGGCAATGATATATCCTCCTTGTGAGAGATGCGCCAGCGTCATTTCGTAATATTCAATATACTTGCGTTTATCTCCATCTATAAAAGCCATATCAAAAATAATCCCCAAATCGGGAACCAAGCTCAACGCATCACCTATATAAAAACGGATTTTATCCGCAAACGGTGATTCCTCAAGCCACGGACGGGTAAAATCTTCTTGTTCATCATTTATCTCAAACGTATGTAACATTCCGCCCTTCTGAAGCCCTTCAGCCAAACAAAGAGCGGAATACCCGCTATACGTTCCAATTTCCAATATCTGGCGAGGCCGAATCATCTCCACAAACATTTTCAACATCCGCCCTTGCAAATGTCCGGAAGCCATACGGGGACGGAGTAACTTTACGTGCGTATCCCGATAGAGTGCTTTCAGATAGTCACTCTCGGGATCAATATGCTGCAAAATATATTCGTCTATAGATTCAGTCTCTTGCATATAGCTTTTTACAAATAGCGGTTATTATTCGGCAAAACAGTCTCTTCCGCATGCTTCAAAGCATCTTCCACCACATTGATTTCGAGGAATGAAGTCTGCGTACCTTCTTTACCACTACTCAAATATCCTACCATGTCGGAAGGTTGCAAGCGACCTTCCTTCAACAGACGGCGTAAAGCAGCGAAATAGTATTCCTGCCCATTTGCCAATTCCGGCATATAGATTGCCTCTACCCCATAAGAAAGAGCCAGATGACGCATGGTCTTTTCCTTATAACATATAGCCAATACCGGATATTTACCACGGAAGGCAGCCAGATTACGAGCAGTACGTCCACTGTAACTGTCCGTAATGATAGCACGTATTTTCAGTTTAGATGTAGCCTTAACAGCTTGTTTAGCAAGAAATGCCGTAACATCATTACTATTTTCATCCAAAGGAATGCGAATATCGTTTTCCTCCAACTTATCCTTCTCAGCCTGAGCTGCAATCTTAGTCATCGTTTTCACAGCTTCTACCGGATACTTGCCATAAGCAGTCTCCCCACTCAACATCAAAGCATCTGTACGATAATAGATAGCATTGGCAATATCCGTAACCTCCGCACGAGTCGGACGAGGATTATTGATCATCGTATGAAGCATCTGAGTCGCAACAATTACCGGTTTCTTAGCCAAAATACATTTACGAATCAACACACGCTGAATACCCGGAATACGTTCCTGAGGCACTTCTATACCTAAGTCACCACGAGCGACCATAACACCGTCAGCCACTTCCAGAATTTCGTCGATATTATCCACTCCCTCCTGATTCTCTATCTTAGCGATAATTCTGATATCGCTATTGTGAGCATCCAGAATTTCACGAATATCAAGCACATCCTGACGATTACGCACAAAAGAGTGGGCTATAAAATCGATATCTTTTTCAATAGCATAAAGAATATTATTGCGGTCTTTCTCCGTCAAAGAAGGAAGATTGATACGGACACCCGGCACATTCACACTCTTGCGACTTCCTAAAGTAGCTTCATTTTTCACCTCACAAAGCAGATAATCGGCAGTTTTATCAATAACCTCCAATTCCAGATCACCATCATCAATCAAAATGGTACCACCGATATTCAAGTCATGCACAAAGTTGGGATAAGAGACAGCGATACATTCGCGGGTCGTTTCAAGTTCCGGATTACCAACTATTTTCACTTTCTCCCCTATCTTATATGGAATTGGTTCCGCATTAGCAGTCGTGCGAACCTCCGGTCCTTTAGTATCCATCAGAATCGCAATACGGTTGGACACCGCACGCACATTTGCAATCAAAGCTTCAAAACCTTCACGGCTGGCATGCGCAGTATTCATACGCACCACATTCATTCCGGCATCAAATAATTGTTTGATAAAATCCACATCACAACGTCTATCCGAAATGGAAGCTACAATTTTAGTCTGTTTCAATAACATAGTCTTTCTACCTATTTATATATTATAATCTTTATTTATTCTCTAACAATGCCTCCAGAGCCAAACGATACGAGTGCAATCCGAACCCGCAAATAACCCCTTTACAAGCACAAGCAATCATGGATATATGCCGGAAACCCTCACGGCTATGCACATTAGATATATGCACTTCAATCACGGGAGATGTCACAGAACGAATTGCATCCTGCAAAGCAATAGAAGTATGCGTATATGCACCGGCATTCAATATAATGCCATCCACGTCAAATCCGACCTGCTGGATGCAGTCTATCATTTCTCCCTCAATGTTCGATTGAAAATAGTCGATCTCCAAGTCAGCATATCTTTTGCGAAGCTCAGCAAGATAATCTTCAAATGTAACGCTTCCATAAATAGAAGGTTCACGCTTACCCAACAGATTAATATTCGGGCCATTAATAATTTGTATCTTCATCGCACAATCCTGTTTTTTTATACCTTTGTATCCAAAGAACAATATTTCAAGGTGCAAAGATAGAGAAAAGAAATGGAAATCAACGAAAAAAAACAGAAGAAGGAACAACAAGCGCTGATAATCAGAAAGTATCAGCAGTATCTTAAACTGGAAAAGTCCTTATCTCCTAACACACTGGAAGCTTATCTTACAGATTTGGACAAGCTATTAAGTTTCCTGACCTTAGAAGGGATTGATATCTTGGATGTATGCTTGGCTGACCTCCAACGTTTTGCGGCAGGCCTGCACGACATCGGCATTCATCCACGCTCACAAGCACGCATTCTGTCGGGTATCAAATCATTTTTCCGCTTTCTGATCATGGCAGACTATCTGGAAGCAGATCCCAGCGAGTTGTTGGAAAGCCCCAATATAGGCTTTAAACTCCCGGAAGTACTGACAGTAGAGGAAATTGATCGGATCATTGCCACTGTAGACCGCAGCAAAGCCGAAGGACAGCGGAACAGAGCTATTTTGGAAACCCTATATAGCTGCGGGCTCCGCGTTTCGGAACTTGTCAATCTTAAACTATCCGACCTTTATTTTGATGAAGGGTTCATCAAGGTAGAAGGAAAAGGAAACAAACAACGTCTTATTCCGATTTCCCCCAAAGCCATTAATGAGATAAAGCTCTATTTTACAGACCGGAATCAGATAGAAGTCAAGAGCGGACATGAAGATTTTGTTTTTATCAGCCTACGAAGAGGTAAAAGACTTTCGCGAATTATGATTTTCCACATGATAAAAGAACTAGCACAGCAAGCAGGTATTACCAAAAACATCAGCCCGCACACCTTCCGCCATTCTTTTGCGACTCATTTACTGGAAGGCGGAGCCAATTTACGGGCAATCCAATGTATGCTCGGACATGAATCAATCGCAACAACTGAAATCTACACCCACATCGACCGCAATGTGCTTCGCAGTGAGATAATTGAACATCATCCCCGAAATATTAAGTATCGGAAAGAAAAAGAGTCATTATTTCATTAAATTATGATAAAATCGCCCCCTTATCCATATATTTATATTAAGAATTAATATCTTTGCGTTACTTTTTCTGCGTAAAGTAGAAGAAGATTTGTGAATAGACGATATTTCAATTACAAACATTTAATTTATACCTAAAATGACTAAGAAGTTGTACTTGCCTTTACTCATGGCAATGGTTGTTGCATTATTCTCTTCTTGCAGCAAAAAAATGGGTGAATTATCAGCTGATTACTTCACTGTTACTCCGCAGGTGCTGGAGGCAGTAGGTGGTAAAGTTCCTGCAACCATTAACGGCAAATTCCCGGAAAAGTATTTCAACAAGAAAGCAGTTGTAGAAGTAACTCCGGTTTTGAAATGGAATGGTGGCGAAGCTAAAGGCCAACCAGCGACTTTCCAAGGTGAAAAAATAGAAGGTAACGACCAGACTATCTCTTACAAGATGGGCGGTAGCTACACAATGAAAACTTCCTTCGACTATGTTCCTGAAATGGCTAAGTCTGAACTGTACCTCGAATTTAAAGCTACTATCGGTAAGAAAGTGGTTACTATCCCTGCTGTGAAAGTAGCTGATGGTGTCATTTCTACTTCTGAATTAGTTAACAATACATTAGGTAACGCAAACCCGGCATTGGGCGAAGACGCTTTCCAACGTATCATCAAAGAAAAACATGACGCTAACATCATGTTCTTGATCCAACAAGCTAACATTCGTTCAAGCGAGTTGAAAACTGCTAAAGAATTCAATAAAGAAGTGGCTAACGTAAACGAAGCTGCTAACAAGAAGATCAGCAATATCGAAGTTTCTGCATACGCTTCTCCTGATGGTGGTGTAAGCTTGAATACTACACTGGCTGAAAATCGTGAAGGCAACACAACTAAGATGTTGAGCAAAGACCTGAAGAAAGCTAAAATCGACGCTCCGATCGATGCTAAATATACCGCACAGGACTGGGAAGGCTTCCAGGAACTGGTTTCTAAATCTAACATCCAGGATAAAGAGTTGATTCTCCGCGTATTGTCAATGTATCAAGATCCTGCACAAAGAGAACAAGAAATCAAAAACATTTCTTCAGTTTACAAAACTTTGGCTGACGAAATCCTTCCTCAGCTGCGTCGTTCTCGTTTGACTTTGAACTACGAAATCATCGGTAAGTCTGACGAAGAAATCGCTAAGCTGGCTTCTTCTAATCCTTCAGAACTGAATGTTGAAGAATTGCTGTATGCTGCTACACTGACTAACGATCCTGCTAAACAAGAAGCTATCTATACTCAGGCTACAAAACAATTCCCTAACGATTACCGTGCTTTCAACAACTTGGGTAAATTGGCTTATCAGGCTGGTAACGTTGACAAAGCAGAATCTTATTTCAAGAAAGCTGCCAGCGTTAACGCTTCTCCTGAAGTTAACATGAACTTAGGTTTGATCTCTTTGATCAAGGGTGACAAAGCTGCTGCTGAAACTTACTTCGGTAAAGCTGCCGGCACTAAAGAACTTGGCGAATCTATGGGTAACCTGTACATCGCTCAAGGTCAATATGAAAGAGCAGTTAACTCATTCGGTGACTCTAAGACTAACAGTGCTGCTCTGGCTCAGATCCTTGCTAAGGACTACAACAAGGCTAAAAACACATTGGCTAACGTAGAAAGACCGGATGCTTACACTGACTACCTGATGGCTGTTTTAGGTGCTAGAACTAACAATTCTTCTATGGTAACAAGCAGCTTGAAGAGCGCAGTTGCTAAAGATTCTTCATTGGCTAAGAAAGCAGCTACAGACTTGGAATTTGCAAAATACTTCACAAATGCAGATTTCATGAACATCGTTAAATAATAGAATTACCACTCTATTTTAAATATTAAGAATTGCCTGTCATTACAAATGACGGGCAATTCTTTTTTTTATCTGCAAAAAACCGTACTTTCGCAGAAAAGAAATAAAAGCAATGAAAAAGAGTAGCATTTTAATCCTCATAGCCATCTGTCTATTCGGTTGCAGCAAATCGTCTAAGGAAGTAAGCATAACCGGAGAAATAGAAGGATTGGGAACAGATACACTTTATCTATACGGTATGGACGAATTGCGCGACCAAATAGATACTATTTTCACCAAAGACGACAAGTTCTCTTATTCAATCCCAATAGACACTATTACCTCCGCTTTTCTACTCATTAAGAATCAGATAGAATATCCTATTTTCCTTGATAAAGGGAATAAAATCAAAATAAAGGGAGATACCGGTAATTTGGAAGCCCTAACCATCGATGGCAATACATACAATGAAGAATTTACAGCTTTCCAAAAAGAACTGAGCGGTTTAAATAACCCGTCCGAAAAAGATGTGGAACAAAAAGCTGAAGAATTCATACAGCAACATCATTCATCTTTCGTAAGCCTCTATTTACTAGATAGATATTTTGTCCAAAAAGAATCTCCGGACTTCAATAAGATAAAAAAACTAATTGAAGTCATGACAGGAATATTGCAAGATAAATTATATATTGAGAAGTTGAACGAAACCATATCCCAAGCCGAAAAAAACGAAATAGGGAAATATGCCCCCTTCTTTAGTTTGCCTAATGCCAAAGGAGAAAAAATTACCCGCACATCAGAAGACTTCAAAAAGAAAAACCTTTTAATCAACTTCTGGGCTTCTTGGGGAGATAGTATATCCAACCGTCGTAACAACAATGAACTAAAGGAACTTTATAAGAAATACAAAAAGAGTAAATATATAGGTATGCTCGGTGTATCCTTCGACGTGGACAAAAAAGAATGGAAAGACGCAATAAAACGCGATACGTTAGATTGGGAGCAAGTTTGTGATTTCAGCGGACTTAATTCAGAGATTGCCAAACAATATACCATCAAGCAAATTCCCGCAAACATTCTTCTGTCGGCAGACGGAAAAATCCTGGCTAAAAATCTTAGTGGAGAAGAGTTAAAGAAGAAAATTGAAGAAGTCGTCTCCGCAGCAGAAGAAAAAGATAAGAAAGACAACAAAAAGAAAAAATAATCAGCAACCAAACGTGTTAATCAAAGTATTCGGAGCGGCTGTTCAAGGTATTGATGCAACACTCATCACAATCGAAGTAAACAGCTCGCGTGGCTGTATGTTCTATCTCGTCGGCCTTCCGGATTCTGCGGTCAAAGAAAGCCATCAACGCATAATTTCCGCTCTCCAAGTTAACGGTTATAAGATACCGACCAGTAATCTGGTAGTCAACATGGCACCCGCAGATATTCGTAAAGAAGGCTCAGCCTATGATTTACCGCTTGCCATCGGTCTTCTAGGAGCCAACGGCACTATATCTTCTGAAAAATTTCCCCACTATCTATTAATGGGAGAGCTAAGTCTCGACGGAAGCATACAACCTATCAAGGGAGCTCTTCCTATTGCGATTAAAGCTCGTGAAGATGGCTTCAAAGGATTAATCATTCCCCAACAAAATGCCCGAGAAGCTGCCGTAGTCAATCAATTGAAAGTTTATGGTGTCAGCAATATTAAAGAAGTCATCCAATTTTTCAATAATGAGCGAGAATTAGCGCCAACCATAGTCAATACTCGGGAAGAGTTCTATGCCCAACAAAGTAACTTTGAATTTGACTTTGCCGATGTAAAAGGACAAGAGAATGTGAAAAGAGCCCTCGAAGTGGCAGCAGCCGGTGGCCACAACTTGATTATGGTAGGTGCGCCCGGAAGTGGAAAGTCAATGATGGCAAAAAGATTACCCTCCATCCTTCCTCCACTTTCTTTAGGAGAAAGTCTCGAAACAACCAAAATACACTCCGTAGCTGGAAAGCTAAACCGCAATTCATCACTAATAACCCAGCGCCCTTTTCGAGATCCACACCACACCATCTCACAAACCGCCATGGTAGGAGGAGGGAGTTTTCCCCAGCCCGGAGAGATAAGCTTAGCGCACAATGGGATCTTATTTCTTGACGAATTGCCAGAATTTAGTAGAAACGTACTCGAAGTACTACGACAACCGTTGGAAGATAGGCGCATCACCATTTCCCGTGTAAAAAGCAGTATAGATTATCCTGCCAGCTTCACATTGGTAGCCTCCATGAACCCTTGCCCATGTGGTTATTACAATCACCCGACCAAAGCGTGTGTATGCAGTCCCGGACAAGTGCAGAAATACTTGAATAAAATTTCAGGCCCCTTACTTGACCGGATAGATATACAAATTGAAATAATTCCCGTTCCCTTTGATAAGATCTCCGACCAACGGAGAGGAGAATCCAGTGCCGCTATTCGTGAACGTGTCATCCAAGCACGTCAGATACAAGAAAAACGCTATACTGAGTATTCAGGAATCTACTGCAATGCTCAAATGAATAGCAAATTGCTGTCACTATACGCCCAACCGGATGGACAAGGTCTCTCTTTATTAAAGAATGCAATGGACCGTCTAAATCTTTCCGCCCGCGCCTACGACCGGATATTGAAGGTAGCACGTACCATTGCCGATCTAGAAGGAAGTGAACAGATACTTTCCGTTCATTTGGCGGAAGCCATAAGTTATCGGAATCTGGATAGAGAAAATTGGGCAGGATAGAGAGTCGTGTCTTGTTAACTCATATTACCTCATTATTCGTATACTATAATTACCGTTTATAAGACATACTCCCGAACGCGGAGCAAGATAGTACGAATATATTTACAACTTAATATGTAAACTTAGATACCGTTTATAACAAACTTTTGAGTAGTTTATTATAAACGGTATCTGAGTTTATTAAGAACAATCAAATAGAGAATTCAACTTTATTCATGATTTTTTCACAACAAAAAAGGCTGTAACCCCCATAAAGTTTACAGCCTCCATTCTATATAAAGTCTTTCATCTCCCAGCATTCACTACGGAGAAGAAACATAATTGTCATATCTTTGCACTATTTTAAAGCTCAAATTCATCTATTTTTCTGTTTATTATTCCAATTATTTATAACCTTGAAGTACAAATATACATCTTTTTTAGAGCTTTGTCAAGTGTTATATAAAATACTGTTACTTCAACACATTACATATTTCAATATTCACCTTTTTCAAGCGTTGCTCCTCCAATTTAATCACTTTGCGGTCATACGTCATCAGACCGTTGACTTCTACTTCAACATCCGTAGTCTGTGTATAAACAGCGGCAGAAAATCCACGAAAAATCATCTCCTTTAGCATATCAGCATATTTCAAATATTCATCTGTAGCCTCCTTAGAAGTATTAAATTGAATATATCCCCAATTCCGATTCGGCTCCCAAATATGCTCCTTTAACACCAACCCAATCCCCCCATATTCTCCAAGTACCGTTGCACGTTGGGCATCATACAAATACATTTCCGGACCTGGATAATTATGTAAGTCAAGCATATCACCACAAGCATAATGATTACCTCCACTGGCAGGATTCACTAAACGGGATGGATCATACTGTTTTGTCCATTCTGCAATCTCGGAGGTCTTAAATTGTCCCCAGGCTTCGTTAAAAGGTACCCACGTTCCAATGCAAGGATAAGAATAAAGGCAATCAATAATTTCCTTCCATTCCTTACGAAACATCGCTTCTGATTCAACAGAACGTTTTACCTCTGTTCCCTCAAAATATTTACGATTCTGCCATTCCGGATTCTTGTCACCACTCGGCATATCTTGCCATACTATAATACCCAAACGGTCGCAATGTGTATACCAACGTGCTGGTTCCACTTTAATATGCTTACGAATCATATTATATCCAAAATCTTTTGTTTTCTGGATATCATAAATCAATGCTTCATCTGAAGGAGCTGTATATAAGCCATCAGGCCACCAACCCTGATCTAAAGGACCAAACTGGAATAAATCCTTATTATTCAATTGCAAACGTACAATACCATTTCTATCTCGCTTCGTAGAATATTTGCGCATAGCCGCATAACTCTTTACTTTATCAACCAACTTATTAGCTGCAAACAAACTAATCTCCATATCATATAAAAAAGGAGAGTCCGGAGACCATAATCTGACACGTGCCGGCATCATAATTTCAACAGGCATACCATTAATTGAACTTCCCTTGGCTACCAACTGCTTACCCTCAAATACTTTCACTTCTACTTTATTTGAAGTATTCTTTTCATTTGTTACAATCTCTACAGTCAGTTTATTCACATCAATATTAGGGGTTGTTTTAAGATTTACAATAGATTGCATAGGTACAGGTTCCAGCCACACAGTCTGCCAAATACCACTGACTGGCGTATACCATATTCCCCCAGGTTTACTAACCTGTTTTCCCCTAGGTTGAAAACCTTTATCTGTAGGATCCCAAACCTTCACCACTAATTCATTCTCTCCATTCAACAAAGCAGGAGTAATATCGAATGAGAAAGGAGTGAAACCACCAGTATGTTGACCAACCTTAACCTGGTTCACCCAAATATCCGTTTTCCAATCAACAGCTCCAAAATGTAATAAGACCCTCTTCCCTTTCCACTTAGAAGGAACAGTAAATTTACGTTGATACCATAATTCATTCTTCTCCCCCAACATTTTTCCGACTCCAGACAAACTGGATTCTACAGCAAAAGGAACCAAAATCTGTCCATCATATTTCTGTGGGACAGCCTGCCCCAATGGAGAAATGACATAATTCCATAATCCGTTCAAGTTCATCCAATCGGTACGTTCCATAATAGGACGTGGGTATTCGGGTAACACGTTCTCTACGTTTATCTTATTTGCCCAGTCTGTCTTAATTCTCTCTCCCACCGGTTTCCATTGAGCAAACAGATACGAACAATTAAATAATACGACTAAAAAGAAAATCAAATGTTTCACCATTACATTAATATTAAAGTTTCTAATATAAGATTAGTAAAGTCATTAGAATCTGTAGAAAACTTACTAGCTGATAAATAAGAGCATAATTCAATTTAATCAAGTAAGAATCGTTCAGCCCGTCCGGGAGTAAACAATTCCCATAAAGAAGCGACCGTCCATCCTGGTGCAAAAATATCATTATAATACCCTTTTCCATTTTTACCATAATCCCAGTTTGTATGTTGAACGACCTCTGGATAGAAACCGGACTTTGCAACCCCACACAAATATCCTTCATATGGTAATAATTGACGCATAGAAGTAGAAATTACTTCAACAAAATTTGCAAAGCGAGGCTCATCATATTCTTCTGATAACCATCGGAGCACAGATGCAAACTCAAAAACAAAAACATCAATATGATTATTTTCGACAGAAACATTTCCCCATCCACGAGTCTTCAGCCCTATATCACCCAACATCTGTCCTGGTGCAAAAGGCACATCCCATACATAATACCAGGATAAAGCGAAATAAGCAGCCTTTCTTGTCAAATCAGCATAATGTTTGTGTTCTTCTCCCTTAGTAATCAATGAAAGATAATAAGTAGCAGTAGCAGAATAAAGTGAGGCCTCTTTATCTTCACAATTCGCATCCAACGTAGATGAAAAATAATCAGCCTTAGAGATCAGTTCTTTCTCCAAATAGTCTGCCGTACGCTTTGCACTAATCAAATAACGTTTATCTTTAAAATACTTATATCCCATCACTAAAGGCAACGTAGCAGAAGGAGTACTTCCCCCACTTTGGTCAACAATCGTAAAATCATCACGGAACTTACGAGGAAAACTACCATCAGGACTCTGCAATTGTAAAAACATATCCAGCATTTTTTTTACACACTGCTCCCATTTAGGGTGCCTTCGTCCACTTGCTTTCTCATAAGCCAAGAAATGAAGCATAGCATAAATGCCTTCAGACTGACGTCGAATACTATGAATCGGTTCATAATAACCTTTATCAAAATTTACAAACTCTTTAAAGAAACCCGCTTTAGTAAAGCCATTTTCCAAATAGCTATCAAATATTTTTACGCTATTAGCTTTTAAATCTTCTCGATTACATTGCCAACCATACTCCCATGCATTAAATGCATTCAAAAGAACACGACCGACAAAACCAACTTCTGCCTGCCCATTACTTACACAATCTTTTGTTTTTAAGTGTATGCCTGAATTATAAATCAAAGGTCGATCTGTAACCAAACTATTAACAAAAAAGCCACTAAGTGTTTCTTTTACATCCGCTATAGAGTGAGGAGTCTTTACTATACACGGAGCATACGTATCATAGCAATACTCCCACATAGAACGAACAAAGTCAGAAAAATCATCCGCATTCCCCTCCAAAATACTCCAAGTCAACAGAATAGATTCTCCCTTCTTTAAAAGCTGAAAAGCTGTTACTTCAGGAGCTAAAGTCAGCTTACGAATATAACTCTTAGGGGCCTCCCGATAAGGAAAACCAAAAGAAAGAGCAGATACTCCATTACGATTCTCAAACCCTATAAAACCTAAAGAAGTCTTTCCAGCAAGAATGATCTCTCCCTCTTTATGAGTGGCCAACGCATCTGTAGTAAACTTATCCAACCGATTCACTACAACAAACCGCTTTTCCTTCTCACTAAATATACCTGTCAATGGCGCACTTAATCTATCTTCACGAACCAACCAGCTGTCTGATGTATGGAATGACGGAGCCTCCTTAGGAGAACGCAGATTGCGACGATACCAAAATCCTGGCATATAGAACAGACAATCATCATGTCGATAAGCTGTACGCAATTGTTGACTATAATGAAAATACACATCCTGAGCAGCAGTTAGTTGTACCGTCAATTGCGTATGCTCGCCTTGTTCTTCCACTTTATGAAAAACCGTTATCGGTAACTTTTCATCCGAACACCATTCATAACTAAAATAACTATCCTTCAGTTCATTGGGACGAAGTTGATAAGATACTGCATTATTTCCAGGAACCTTCAGAGATAGTTCAACCTTCACAGTTTCAGGAATATACTTCACTGCTCCCATACAAATAACCGTACTGGTCAAAACCATTGTACAACCCATTATTGTCCTTAACATCATTCTCATACCTACTTATTTTTTTACTACAAATTCATTAATTAAGCCCCGTAAACTTTACCGGCCAATAAACAGCATATCGTTCAAAATGTATTTTATAAAATGGCTCCAACACCATGTTCTCAAATCCCTCCAATTTTATCCTAAAACTTAATGCATCTCCCGAGTTTGGCTCCACATAGGCAGGAATCTGTTCTATAGGGATTTTCCAAGTTGGCACTTTGTCTAAATCTATTTTATTCATTGCTGTATTATTCATTTTTCCCAAAAAAGTAACGGGCAAATTCTCTTTACCCAAACGCCCTGCAAGTACATATGGACCATACAATAGTGCAATATATTGTTTGGACCCAATTAAATGCTCCACATATACATGTAGTGAAAACTGCAAAGTTATTACATTCTTCTTGCCCCAAACCCGTTCAATGACCCAATATCCATCTTTATCAAGCAAAGGTTGATCTATTATCTTCCCGTTCACCATAAAGGAAACGTGATTAGTCCATTCAGGCTTACGGATACGAAGAGCCAACTTCTGTTTCTTCTTTAAAGTCAAAGTAAAATTCACCAAATCTGACTCTGGAAAATTATTGTGTTGGATCAGTTCAAGTCCTTTTGCTTTCCATGAAAGAACAGAAGGAATAAACAAGTTCACTCTAACACTACTTTTCTCATGACTATATATAAATTTCCCAAGCTTAGCCGGACTTTCTAATCCCGTATGCCCACAGCACCAAAAAGAGCTATCACGGGAAGCATAAATACGATAATGTCCCGGACGCATTGAAGTAAAATAGCAACATGTACCTTCTATCGGATCATAAGCAGACAAAATATGGTTAAATAACACTCGTTCATAATAAGCAGCTTTAGAGGCGTCAGGATATTGGCTAAACAAAGATTCGGTTAAACGCAACATATTCACCGAATTACAGGTCTCCGGACCTCCAATCTGAAGTATCCTCTCTCCAAACTCCTCTTTTTGGAAAAAATGTTCACCTGTACTGTTCCCTCCTATCACCCAAGTATGATTCTGTACCACAATCTTCCAAAAGTTTTCAGCTGCTAACAAAAAACGCCGATCCCCTGTATGCAAATAATATTTATGAAATCCTGTGAATTTTGGAATTTGTGTATTAGCATGCCAACCGAAAAGTATATCCTTACCTTCAGACAAAGGAACCCACATGGCACGATCATTTAAACGCCGAGCCCAATCAAGAAAACGTTTTTCTCCTGTCAACTCATAAATATCAACATAAGACTCATTTATAGAACCATGTTCACAAATTAACAACTGTTGAATCTGTTCATCAGTAAGTTTATCAAGTACCATATACCCAAACCAATCTGCCAAACGAACAGAAATAGGCAATGCATCCTTTAGTTTACACTGTGTATAAACAGATGAAAGCCCAAGTAACATTTTATTTATCAGATAAACAGGAGCCCAAACTCCATTCACTGTAGGGTTATTAGTATTTATCTTCCCTGATACAACCTCCTGAAACAACTCCCTACCATTTTTAATACCTAACAGAAATCCATCCTTTCCCGCTTTCTGGCATAATTTCAATTCTTCTAATATGTATTTCAACCGTTGCAATAAATTATCATCGCCTGTTGATTGATACATCATGGATACTGACGAAAGATAGAATCCAAGAAATCCACCACGCAACGGGCCAGCTCCCCACACATCTTGAGACTCCCAGCCTGCATAAGGTGCTGCCTTGGGAGCAAGTCCTGCTTCTATACGATAGAAATGAAGCAAAGAGTCTGGATTTAACCAAAGCAGATACTCCTTGCCTTTCTGCTGAAGGGTGAGAAAAGGGCTATCTAACAAACGAACCTCCTCAAACGGAAAATAAGTTGTTCCAAACGGAACAACAACTGTTGACTGATTTTGGGCAGATGCTAATACACCTCCCAAAATCCATACAAACAACGCTATAAACAATCTCTTTGCCATTCTATTATGACTAATCCTATTGTGATTATATAGGCTTACTATTATAATTTCGGTTTTTTAGCCTCTGTAGAAGCTGAATTATTTTTCACGATAGGCCACCCTTTTTTCCAATTCACTCTATCTAGCAATAAAACTCTTCCATGGGGATTGGCAACACTCACACCATGATATAATATCCAATCATTACCAGCCTTATCAGTCACCAGTTCTGCATTGTGCCCTGTTCCCACAAAACTTTTATTTTTAGAAATTAATACTTCATGATTATTCTCCAACATTGTTTTACCTTGCTTATTAAGGTAAGGTCCCCACAATGATTTAGAACGCCCTACCACAGTCTGATATGTGCTTTTTAGCCCTTCACAACAAGTTCCGGTAGAAGCAAACATATAGTAATAACCGTTTCTCTTATGTATATAGGTTCCTTCATATGCAGTTCCAGCAATTTGTTTTTTTTCTGCCCCCAATTTAACAGCTAAACCATCTTCTTTTAGTTCTACACCATAAATTCCACGAAAACTTCCCCAAAAAAGATATTTTCTCCCATTGTCCTCAATATAAAAAGGATCTATCGAATTTTGAACCCCAATTTCATTACTTCTAAACATCATCCCATGATCTTTAAAAGGTCCTGCAGGACAATTTGCTGTAGCTACTCCAATACCACAAGTCCACTCCCCCCCCCAACGAGACATTGAATAATATAATACATACTTATCTCCTATTTTATTAATATCCGGAGCCCAAAGATTTCCCTTAGGTTCAAAAGTTGGACGCGTTTCAGTAGTAAAAGCTGTACCGACAGACTCCCAATTCACCAAATCCTTAGAACGATGAATTGGAAGATTCCTAATATCCTCCGTCGCATAAAGATAAAAATATCCATCTTCCGCTTCAATAACTGTAGGATCTGGTAAGCTATAATTAACAACTGGATTTTTATAAGTCTTACTAGGTTCTCCTGCCATAAGCGAGATGCTTATGGCAATAAAAGCTTCCATCAACAACAATCTCTTCATATATTTATTTTCCATGTTTCGTATGGTTAGTACCTTTCCCTAAAGCCTCTGCCAACGCATCCAACATACCATAGCCAAAGCGATTGTCCGGCAGCAAATAATGCCCTTCAGACCATTCATTAAAGCAGGCAATAGTCAAGATACGAGGAACCTCCGGATGTTTGTTCAAATATACAAAAGAAGACTGTACAAATGCTTTAAAAGATGCTGGATTCTCATTTTTAAAGATAGTACATGCAGGCCATTGACTACGATTCGGCTTTTCCGGACGATTGTTCGGAGCAATGTATCTCGGAGTAGAATCCCATCCCGGAGCCACAGCCGGAACATAAGGAATATCAAATTGCCCGTGATGCTCATCCCATAGTTTGAAAGCAACATCAGCTGCCACAGTACCATAATCTGGCAGCTCGACCTCTTTTGGTTGAAAACGTCCAGCAATCCAGTCCATCGGATTGTAAGATCCTACGGTACTATAACCTTCTTCTTTCATATTTCCACAGCTAAAACCTGTAACATGGAAATGCAACCCCTTATGACCCATTTTTTTTGCATAGTCTGTCAATTCTGCGAATAATTGTTTTACTCCCGCAACTCCTAATTTAGTCTCCAAACGACGAGCATCCCAAATGCAAATCACCGGTTTTCCGTCTATTTTCCAATAATTATCCAAATGACAATAACGAGAAATCATATAAGAAAGACTTTTCCAACATTCTTCCTTTGAGAAATCAGGAGCATCATAACTAGGAGGATATGCATTACTCCCGTCAGTACGTTTCGTAGGATACAGCACATACCAAGGGTGGTTAGTCCACATACAGGCAAATTTCACGTCTTTTGCATTATTGGCCTCCAAAAAGCCATTTTCCAAAGCTTCATGTAGGCATGGCTTACCATCATACCAATACCAATCCCAAATAAGCACATCAATCCCACTTTGCTTACAAAGTTTATTATAAGTTTCCCAAGTCGAAGGTTTACTCTCATCCAATTCTCCCAACAAAGGAGTACGTGGCTGCTGATGTCCCTCAAACCAAGGACGTGCACTTCTAATTAAATTATATTCCGTCCATCCTTGGGAATATATCTTATTATGTAACGCAGAAGGATGATAATTCGGGAAAGCGTATGCCGCAACAGTCAATCCTTCCGGTTTCTTTAACAAGGCCGGATTTCCTGCAAGTGTTTCCAAATCATCCGGCAAACGATTTACTTTTTCTTTTCCTTTTTTTTGAGCATAGGCAGGTACTAATCCTATTATTAACAGGAAAACGACCCATTTTCCTATGCGACTTAATAGCTGATACTTCATTGTTTCTAGGTATTATTTAGTTTTAAATTATCTAACACAAAGATAGACACATTTGAATGTATACAATAAAATAAATATCCCAATAAATGGAAGAAACGTCTCAATAAACGGACCTTGAATATTCAAGGTCCGTTTATTGAGACAAATTACTATTATTCTACTGGAATATTATCTTCTGCACCAAAATAACCGATATTTTGGTTAATACGTCCCTGAGTATTTGAAGTTATGGCCGTTAGAGGAACTGGCCAAAGCACATGGTAAGGTTTCATAATGAAAGCATTTGTAGAATAAAAATATTCTTCTGCGAAGAAATTATTCTTTTCCATAATACGATCATAATACCAGTTCTTCTCTGAGAAGTTACCTAAGGAATAACCGTCCTGACCTAGCTGCGCTTTAAGGAAAGCAATACGAGTTAATTCCACTTTACGATGTTCTTCAATGTATAATTCTCTTGCCCTTTCATCCAATATATCGTCCAAAGTCACAGATGGCAGTTCCGGAGCTTTGGCACGACGGCGAATTTCATTCACATCTTCTTTTGCCAACGGTAAATTACCCAACCAATAATAGGCTTCCGCCCTCATCAAATACGTTTCAGCCAAACGAAATACATAAGTATCGGTAAAGCCTCCGGTAGGAGTTTTACCCACATTAATATCATCTTTATAAATTAATGTTTTAACTGTTGGAAAAGAAAAATAACAACGCATTGTATCACTTACAAACGCCCGCTCAATAGGCTTCCCGAAATATTCTTCACTACCACCTTTGGAAGCCGGGCGATTATATGTAAGTCTAGAAATGTTAAACCAATTGTTATCATTATGTCTTATATCATTTCCGCATTTACCCCAAATAGCATACTGAGAATAGTTTGTCGGACGGATCTTTGCAATACCACGTCCTAATTTTTCTACCCATTCATATCCTTCATAAGGACCTGCATCATACGTAGTACCCTGTTTGCCATCAGGAGTCTTCACTGCTGCACCATTACACCAATAAGGAACAAAATTACGCATACGTGCTGACCCTTTAGGAGCTACATTACCCTCTATACCATATCTTTCCTGAACAACAAAAATTGCCTCCTTATTTTCAGATGCACTTATATTATCCTCCTGAAACAAATCATTGAAAACATCCAAACTTGCATCAGAAGCATTCACACCAAATCTTTCTTTCATCAAATGCAACCCATAATCATTGATACATCTAGTTGTCGCATCCACAGCAAATTGGAAATCACCTGTACAAAGATATATTTTTGCTAATAAATGTTCACCGGCAGCTCTGCTTACACAACCAGGCTGTACGTTTTTGGGAAGCCATTTTACAGCAAATTCCATATCAGTTTTCATTTGTTGCAGGATTTTCATTCTGGAAGTTGAATAAAAATCCAACTTTGGTCCTGTTACCTCTTCTAATAACAAAGGTACGTCTCCCCATTGATTAACTAACAAATAATACCAATATGCTCTATGAAAATACCCTTCTGCCAACAACTGATTCTTATCATCCTCATTATCTATATTTGATTTAGGAACACGACTAATCAGTGTATTAGCATATTTTATACCATTCCAAGCTAAATCCCAATAACGAAGATGTAAGGCCATATTAGTGGTAGGAGTAAGTTGAGTTTCCAGATTATGAATTTCCTTCACCTCCGGAGCTCCCATTACTGATATATCCGACCAAGCATATTCATAAACCAAGGGTGTTTCACAATAACCTGCATTAAAAGCATCACCAAACCACTCCCATTTTATCTGTTTACGAGAAGTAATAAGTAAGGCTTCAAGCCCTTCTTTATCCATAAATGTATTTTCCGGAGCGAAAAACGATAATGGTTCAGGATCAAGATCAACACATGATGACAGATTTACAACCAATAAAGAAGCTGTCAAACATTTAATTATATTTTTCATTGTTTTCATCTGAATATTTTTCTTCTATTTTATAAATTACAAAGTCACATTTACACCCAATGTCCAAATACGGGGGCAAGTACCCATATTCTCCGGATCGTAATAATTCCATTTGGTCAGAACGAACGCATTATCCACATTCAAGCTAACTTTGAGATTCTCAATAGAGAATTTTTTCAAGAAAGTTTTCGGAAATGTATAAGCCAACGAAATATTTTGCATTTTCACATAATCCCTCTTCTTAAAAATCAAAACACTCGGATTACCACAGTTAGCTCCCAAACGGGCATATTCCGTACTTGGATTCCAAGGTGTCCAGTATTCAGTCATAATAGAATTCGAACGATCGAAAAAACGATTATCTTCATTTCTTGCTAAATTATCTTCTCCCAGAAAGTTGAATTCTCCACGAAGCACAAATGAGAAGTCCAAGCAGTTGAATAATCTCAAATCACTCCGCAATGACATACGATAACGCGGTGTTCTCGAACCTAACCAAACTTTATCTTTCTCTGTAATCTGACCATCATTATCTAAATCAAGCAATTTAGGATCTCCAGGCTGTTTCCCATATTTTTTAGCTTCCTCCTCTTCACCCAATTGCCAAATACCATTCCATTTATAATAATAGATATCCTTGATGCCATGCCCAATATACCATCCATTCTGAACATCGTCATCTTCACGTTGACCGATTACATTACCATCTTCATCCTTCACATCAACCATATTACCATACAAATGCTTGATTGTATTCTTATTAGTAGAATAGATGAATGTAGTAGTCCAGTATACTTTTTTCGGAATATTCAAATTAACACTTGTCAAAGTCAGTTCCAGTCCTTTATTATCCACCTGTCCCAAATTGGCAATCACACTATTATACCCCACAATAGTAGGCAATGAACGATCGACAATCAAATCAGAGGTTTTGTTATAATACAAATCTAATATACCACTCAAACGCCCTTTAAACAATCCAAAATCTAGCCCTAGATTCATGGCACGTGTTCTCTCCCATTTCAGCTTATTATTAGACAGATTATCCGTCCATACCCCTTTCACTGGTTTCCCATCAATAATCATATCCGTTACATTCAATTTAGAAAGAGCAGCATAACGTCCGATGTCTCTATTACCATTTTCCCCCCAAGAAAAACGAAGTTTCAAATTATCAACAACCTTCAGATTTTTAATGAAAGATTCTTCTGACATACGCCATCCCAATGCGAATGCAGGATAAGTGCCATAAGGATTCTCTATACCAAAAGCGGAAAAACCATCTCTACGTACAGAAGCAGTTAACAGATAACGATCCATCAATGAATAATTCAAACGTCCTAATAGGGCATTACCAGTTTGCACTTCATCATTCGTCTTAATAACAGGATTAATACCTGCATGCAAATTATGAAATCCTAAAACCCCGCTAGGAACAAAACCTGAATTAGAGGCTACCGTATTCCAAAACTGATACTTTTCAGCACTATATACAAAAGTCGCATCAATCGTATGAATGTCAGCAATCGTATAATTCCATTTTAACATATTATCGACAACCCATTCGTAATCAGAATATTCATCACGTTCAGCCTCACCACCTTTAGAAATACTAGGTTTATCATCTGACTTATAATAATATTGTTTTCTCCAACCATATCGAACATTAAAGTTTGTTTGCCAACTAAATCCGTAAGGAAGGGTTAGCTTTCCATAAATGGTAGAATTCAATGTCTGTGTTTTATAGAATTTTTTGTCAACTGAACCTGCCAACAAAGGATTTACAATTCTAGCATCATCTGTCGGGTACTTTTTCAAACTACCATCTTCTTCATACATACTAGCGTAAGGACTCATCACATCTGCATTTCCCGTATCTGCTACAATATCTTTATTTCCTCTATCTGCAAACTGAGCAGCCAAACCAACCTTCAACCATTTGGTTATATCCGTATCTAAATTAACACGAGCTCTCACTGTTTGGAAACTGTCACCCACTTTATAACCTTCATTATTCGTATACCCCAAAGATGCATAATAATTAGTTCTTGACGACTTTCCCGAAATAGACATATTATAGTCTTGTCGTAACCCTGAACGATAAACATGGTCTCGCCAATCTACAACCTTTCCTTGCTTATAGTTCTGAATTTCCACATTAGACAATTGAAGACGAGTTAACCAAGTCTCCACATAATCACCGGAAAAAGAAGGATCGTAAGAAGCCCACTGATCCATATCCACTCCATCCGGTAAGTTGTAAGGATTATCATAATAGCCTACACCTTTCTGATTTGCACTTGGTTTAAAATAATCTAAGGTTTTCCAGTAGTCAGCACGTCTTTGTATATATTGTTCTGGTGTAGGAAGATCTGGAATATCCAATAAAGTAGTTACACCTACCTTTGCACTAAGATTAATAACAGGCTTCTCAGTCTTTCCCCTTTTGGTATTGATCATAATAACTCCTGCGGATCCCTTAGAGCCATAAACGGCCGTAGAACTAGCATCTTTCAGAACATCCATGCTCTCAATATCATTAGGATTAATATCACTAATATTACCATAATAAATATTACCGTCTAAAACTATCAAAGGAGAAGTAGAAGCCTTCAAAGAAGCAGGTCCACGTACCTCGATTGAGCCTCCTCCTGAAGCATTATTATCCACACTAATATTTACACCCGCAATATTACCTTTAAGAAAATCAACAGCGTTAGTGGCAACCTTAGTATCCAATACTTCACTTCCAATATGTGCTACAGACCCTGTCACATCTTTCTTTTTCATTGTACCATAGCCTACTACTACGACTTCGTCAAGCAACTCTGTATCTTCAAGTAGTATAACATCTAGTTTAGTTACATTAGCATCAATATCTTTCTCTATTGTCTTATAACCAACAAAAGAAAATACCAAAGTAGCCTTCTTACGGGGGATCTTTAACGAATATTCTCCATCCATATTAGAGATTGTACCCAAAGTTGCATCACCTTTAACAACAACATTCACTCCAATCAGAGGCTCATTCGAAGCATCTTTTACAGTTCCAACGACATTTCGAGTCGATTGTGCCTGAATATACACCGTAGAAATTAGGAATAATAAAAGCAACCTAATCCTAGCATTAATTTTTTTGTAGTTTTTTTTTCATGATATTAACTAAATTAGCGGTTAATTTAAAAACAAACATCCTTTTAGTGAAAGCAAAATTAGGTAAGATAATCATAACAAAGTAAAACATATGTCTCGGAAAAGCACAAATGCGTCCCAAATTAACGCCATAATAAAATAAGGAATAGAATTTTAAGGTTTTGCTTTATGAAAAAAGTTATATTTCCTTTCCAATACATCTATAAGTTCATCAACAATTGCTTTCTTTTCTGTACTAAATATATTCTTTTTTTCCATCCCTTTCAAACGATAATTATATAATTCCGTTACACATTCCCCCTTATGCCAATATCGCGTTAATCTATAATTAGGAACTCTGACACTAATACCATTATTAAAATAGCTATATGCAGCATCAGACCATAAACTTTGATTAGGATTTTCCAGTAACTCAACAAAACTATGTCCATCCATCCCTTCTGGGATTGAAAGGTTGCACAACTCCATTAAAGTCGGATAAATATCAACAGCACTAACAATACGATAATTTTTAACTGCTTTACAAGCAGATGGAGCTCTTACTATTAACGTACTACGCAAAGAAACATCCATCAATGTATGTTTCCCCCATACACGCTGGTCTCCTAAATGCCAACCATGATCTCCCCATACTATTACAATAGTATTGTCCTTTTCTCCAAGTCGCTCCAACTCATCCAAAATCTTACCAACTTGTGCGTCCACATAACTTATACAAGCAAAATAAGCATGGCGTAACTTCCGGCTATAATTATCCGAAGCACTTTTATCCAAAGAGACCTTCTCGTCCCCTTTCAAGTATCCATTAAATTCATTGCTATTATGTAAGGCAAACCGATGAGTTCCCTCTGGAATCTGAGGAACAGGAGAAAGTGGAATTGTCTTTTCGTCATACAAATCCCAATACTTTTTAGGAGCGGTAAATGGCAAATGCGGTTTAAAGAACCCCACTGCCAAACAGAAAGGTTTCTCTTGCCCCGATAATTCCCTCATTTTTTTTATTGCCAGATTCGCCGTCAACCCATCGGGATAACTATCGTCCGAAACATCTGCACATTCATAAGGCGGAACCTGTTTATTACGACTTTGGCGATTACTACCATCAGCATATCCAAAAAAAGCATTCCAACCTGTTTCCCATTTTCCTGAGTCAAAAAGCATCTCATCCCAACTATAAGGTAATTCCAGTCGGGAACTTTTAGGATGTGTATAACCATACAAATAACCATCAGGGTAATGACTAATCTTCCCAATCCCCACCGTATAATAACCATTACGCCTTAAATGATGGAACATCGTCTCAGGCTGTTCTTGTTCTTTTTTACTTGACAAGTTTATTTTACAAGCTTCATTGGACAAATCTTGTTCTTTTCTTGGTAATCTGCCTGTCAACATACTAGCACGCGAAGCACCGCTAGTTGGTATCTGAACATAATGATGAAAAAACAAACTTCCATTTTCTGCCAACTTATCTAAATTGGGTGTTTTTACTACCGATCCATAACATCCCAACTCTTGACGCAAATCATCAATACAGATAAAAAGCACATTCGGTCTTTTCTGGATATTCTCATTTTGCTGCGAACTACCATAGGCTGGCAATGTTAATAACCAAGCTGATATATATACAATATTATTCTTTTTCATCTCTATCTCTACATACAATATATATTTATTTACCCAAAGGACGAGAAAAGCGTCCATCATCCCGTTTCAGCAGCTCTTCACCTGGAAAAATATCTCCAACAGACTCCTGCCAAATCTCTAGAATAAGTCGTAAGCGAGATAAATCTTCTTGCATATTCTTTTTACCTGCTACATTCTTCAAGCAATGAATATCTTTCTTTATCTCATAAAGTTCTTCTCCTGAACGAGGGGCTATAAAGCAGTCTTGATACACTTCTGCCAGTTTCCCCTTTTCGAAGTCTTCAAGCATAAGAGCGTAAGCCGATGTACGCATCGCATCTCCCACTACCGGATTAGATAAGTGTGGCAACCAATTCTTTATGTATAAAAGGTCTTTTGTTATAACAGCACGTTCATATGCCTTGAATGCATGCCAATTATGCTCCGCAAAAGCATATTTCCGGACCTCAATATCCTTATTCTTCAAGATAGGTAATAAACTTATTCCTTGCAGTCCCGGAGAAAGCCTTACGCCAGCTATCTCTAAAAGAGTCGGAGCAATATCAACGGCACTAGCCAGGCTTTTAGTGGCACTTCCTTTTTGAACTAAATTCGGATGAAAAACAATAAAGGGAGATTTCACACCTTGAACATTCACTCGTGTCTTACATTGAGCAAAAGGCCTTCCATTATCCGTCATTACAATAATAATCGTATTGTCCAATTCTTTTTCTTCACGTAATACTTCAAGAACTTCTCCAATATGAGTATCAAAACGTGTCACTTCATCATAATAGTCCGCCATATCTTCCCGCATTTCGGGAGAATCCGGCAAGTAGGGTGGAATTACTACTTCCGAAGGTTCATATGTTTTTTCATACGTCCCTTGTTTATAAGGACGATGTGGGTCAAGAGAAGCAGCAAACATAAAAAACGGTTTATCTTGAGGCCGTTGCCGCAAAGCTTCTTTCCAAAGTTCACCCATTTTCCATGGTTTACCGACAGACTTCAAGTAGCTAAATCGTTTTTCTATTTCCGGAGAGTTGGTACCATGATTTTTTCCAACCAACATTGTATAATACCCGCTTTCACGAAGACAATCAGAAAAAAGAACTGCTTGTGGTGGCAATTTGTCATGCAAATTCTGTGCTCTTGTACTACTCGGATACATACCTGTTAATATAGATGAACGACTTGGGCTGCTGGAGCTTGCTGTCAAAAAGAAGTTATCAAAACGAAGTCCATTCCGCGCCAACCAATCGATATTTGGTGTTTTCACCACTGGATGTCCATAGGCTCCTACTTCTTCCCATCCTAAATCATCAGCTATAAAAATCAGGATATTAGGTTTATCCGGGACTACTTCAGCGCGTAGTTTATAAGGACATCCTACATTCAAAAGCAGGGTTGTGTACAATAATTTTTTTTTCATATTCCAGTCTTTAGTCTATTCACCAGACGGTACTACTATTGGTTCAGCCCATCCCACTGGAATCCCAAAGTTCGGTGTTCCATTTGTATTCCAAGTAAATCGCTGCATAAACGTAGAACGTCCGGTTTCATAACTACCATAATTACGATTCTTCACGTGATAAACGATCCAGTCTTCTGTACCATCCGGCGACTTCGTAAAACAACAATGCCCAACTCCATTTACTCCATCTTCATCAACAGTATCATCACATCGATAAAAAACTGCATTGGGCGATTTTTTCCAGTTAGTCGGATCCATAGGATTATCGCCTACATCCAACATAAGATATGCCAAACGATAATCTTTTGTCCAAGAGCCATTACAAGAATATACTATAAATACTTTACCATCATGCTGCAAAAATGCAGGTCCTTCATTTACTTTACCTGAAATAAGCTCCCACGATTGGTCGGGTTTAGATATTTGTACCCTATTAGAACAAATCGTCCATGGATTGCTCATTTCCGCAATATAAATACGCTGATCACCACCAGTTTCTTTACTTATAGTACCTGACCATACTGCATATAATTTAGACTCAATTTTTAAAACTCCCATATCAATAGCATAACATGTGTTATCGGCTGTAGCTACTATACCTGTTACATACTCATCACCCGTATAAATCATTCCCATATCTTCATACTCTCCCAAAGGATCGACTGTTTTAGAACGAAGTACACCAGTACGTTGCATTTTATAACTTCCTCCGCTTTCTTCAATTGGACGTCCTGCCGCATAATATACATACCATTTTCCGTCTATAAAATGAAGTTCCGGTGCCCATACATGCGAGGTATTCCATGGTTTGACCGTTCCATTATCTTTAGGTGCCGTCCAAATAGCCTTAGTGGGATTAATCTCTGTCAATCTATCTGATTTTGAAACATTGATACCATTATAATGAGCTTTGCAAGTATAGTAGGCTCCTTGATGCTGCACAATCCATGGATCAGGTATTCCCGCTATGGGATTTGCAAATGTCTTATCACTTTGCACAATATCCACTACTACATTGTTTTGACCTTTAGCCGAAAAAATAATTTTTGCCTTTCGAGAAGTGGTTACATCCCCATTTGCAGTATAACCTATATTTAAAATCTCCTTCCCCCCTTCTGTTTTGGGCAATTTAATCCACTCATCTTCTGTAGTTGCACTCCAAGTTAAATTCGTAGCAATATTCAATTTAAATGTACCGGCAAAATTACCTACCTGAATGGTAGCTGGCAGTACTGACAGATAATCTTTCCCTACCAACTCTGAGACATCTATTCCGAAATTTGATGAGTCGTCAGCTTCGTCACAAGCAGTCATCACTAAATAACTACAAAATAAGAATATTATGTGTAAAAAACGATTCATAGTCTTAAATTTTAAAAGATTAAAAATAAGAAGGCAGCGCCCATATCAATCAAAAGACCTCAGGCGCACCTTCTCTTCCATTTCATTATATATTACTAGGGAGTTTTTCCATTACAATACGGAAACCACTATGATCTCCACAATCTCCCTTATGTTTTGCACTACCACGCGCCGAAACCCTAAAATATGTATCGTGCCTAAAACTTCCTCCACGAATTACAATAGGCGTATCTCCCAAGCTGCCTTTATAAGGATTTTCAGTCACTGTTCCCACTTGATTCATATAGAAGTCCGCATCATAAGTATCACGACAATATTCAAATGCATTTCCTGACATATCATATATACCTAGTTCATTAGGTGCCAAACTACCTACAGGCATTGTACCTTTAGTTTTAGAAGTAAACACAGCAACTTCTGATTGAATATTACTTCCACTATAGATATATCCTTGACTTTTATTTCCTCCACGAGCCGCATATTCCCATTCAGCCTCACTCGGAAGATGTACTTTTACTCCTAACTCGGCAGAAAGCCACTCACAATATTGTTCAGCACACGCCCATGTTATATTAACTACCGGATGTCTGCCCTTTCCGCTCTTAGGAGTATGGACTTGATTGGGCAATGTTCCCGCGACATCAAATGCCCAAGCAGAACGCTTACTATTAAATAAAGCTTTTGCTATCGCAGAACGCGTTCTTGCACTTTGATAAACATCTAGAAAAACACATAACTGCTCATTGGTTATCTCATATTTGCCAATATAATAATCCTTTGTAATACGAACTGAATGTACAGGCTCTTTCCCTAACGTTGTACCATCTATTGCTGAAGGTATTTCATCCGTTTTAGGCTCACCCATCAAAAAAGTTCCCGCCTCCACTAATGCCATCTGATCAAGTGTCAATCCAGGAACAATATCTCCCGTTTTAGTCGTAAATTCAACAGGTAAGCCGTAGAATACTCCATCTGCATTTTTTGCATATGCACGTACATAATATGTAGTTCCTTTCTTTAATCCGCCAACAATGGCATAATAAGCCCCTGTACCTTTATCTATTTTTTCATAGGTATCGGTTTCAAGAGTTGGTTCCCGGGTAGTTCCCCAACAAACACCACGCTCTATTGTAGGTGAGCCTGCGTCCATTAAAACTTCACCGTATAAATAAGCACTCTGATAACCGGGAAATACATCTCCGGTCTTAATAAAATTCATAGTTTTAAACCCAACCGTTTCTCCATATATAATCCTTCCCTCTGTTTTAAAATAGGGACGAACTAAATAATGAGTGTTTTGGCTTAAATTCTCAATAAATGCATCAAAAGCATAGCCACCTGCCTCTGCTATGATTGTTTTTCCATCGACAGTGGGTTCGTCAGTCATTGGAGGAATTGGTTCAGCACTCGTTTCTTTATAGCAAATTCCATATTCCACTACCTCTGAACCACCATTATCTGCAATTTGCATTAACGCAGTTGCTGTAGTTGGAGTAATTTTGGTTATATCATCAATTACGCACCAACCCTCTCCCGGAATATCTTTCGTCACAAACTTTAGCTCATTTCCGTAATAAATATGACTGCCATCATTTACATATGCTTTTACATAATATTCAGTGGAAGGAGACAAACCAGTCATCTGTAACATATAACTATTACCAGACAAGTTCCCAACTTCCTCTATTTTATTATCTTCTACAGTCGGAGAAGGCTGCTTACTCCAGCAAAAACCCGTCACCACGTTTTCTGTTAGAGTTCCCTTTGTTATATATGCACTTACAAAAGCTGTACTTTGCCCCACTCGGGCAAGACCTTGCGTAGTAACCTGTACAGATGACTCTACTATTTCGTCTTCTTTACATGAGCTAACAAACAAAGACAGCATCGTTATCGTCAGAAATAAAAAGATTCTATTTTTCATACTTTTTCGTTCTTTAAATTAATCAATCTACTACACGCGGCGACCACCCCCAGTTCTGAACAAGATTCTTATTTTTATTTATCTCTGATTGTGGAAGAGGCATCAAATTCATCCGGTCTTCATAGCTACGCTTTTCTATCTCCGTCACATTATATTCTTTCGTTTTATTGTCCTCTTTCAATATAATGTCCTGTTCATGCACTGATCTTTGTGTTTCCTTACCAATCATCCAACGGCGTACATCCCAAAAGCGATGTTCCTCAAAAGCAAATTCCACTCGACGCTCATTCTGAATCAATTTACGGACATTGCCCTGAGTCAAAGCCCAACCTCTGTTTGCAAAAGTCGTGCGTACATCAGGCATTCCAGCACGAGCACGAACCTCTGATATAGCCCAACAAATCGCATCATCAGGTGCAGAAGAAGGATCATCATAATATTCATTTAAAGCTTCGGCATATAACAATAAAATATCAGCATAACGAATGATCGGATAAGAATTAGGAACTGTCACATTATTTGTAGGATTCAAGTCCTTATCCATAAACTTCTTCAAAAAGAATCCTGTACGGGAGTACCCGCGGATATAATCTTTTCCCCATGGTTTTTCTGAGTCAATATCACGTCTCCAAGTCTGAAACTCTATATCACAAAAAGTAGCCTCATCGTACCATATCGTAGCATCCAAACGAGGATCACGCCCCGAAAACGGATGCAACGGACGAAATCCGGAACCTTCCTGTTCTGGTAGCATTCCATTAGCCATTTCGTAAGAAGCAACCAAATCTTGTGTAGGCAAATTATAGCATACCGGACCTCCCTTTCCACGAACCAGCAAGAAGTTAAATGGTAAATTCTGATAATAGATATCAATCGTTGGACCTTTTAAAAAAGGAAAAATAGATTCTTCAACTGTATTACGTGTGACAAAGTAAGTTTCATAAGATGACTTTGTTCCATTTGTCTTTTTATATAAATCATAACGACCTAAATCTATCACTGCTTTCAGTGCTTTAGCTGCATTATTCCACCGTTCCTTATCATAATTAGGGTAACGCCAAAAGGCCTTATTGGAATCTTCCGAATCATATTGAGGATAATTATCCGGACGATTAAACAAAGGACTGGCAGCCATGGTCAACACTTTGCCTTTTAACGCTAAAGCTACTCCATCATTTGCCCGACCAAAATTATTGCTAGCCCAATCCTGATTCACACTTCGAAAAATGGCAATAGCGTCATCACATTCCTTCAATATATATTCCACACATTCACTAAAGGTAGCACGCTTAGCCTCTTTTAAATCAGAAGAACCAAAATGCAATGTTTTATCCAAAAGAGGTACTCCTCCAAAATGCTTCAGTAATTCAGCATAAAAGAATGCACGCAAAAATATAACTTGTGCACGCAAGTATTCCAAATCAGTACGAGTTGCCACTCCATCCCTTTCCTCGATATAGTCATAATTTTCCAGGAATTTATTACATGCTCGAATAGCAGCATAATATTTAGACCAAATACTTCCCAATGGCACACTTTCAGCATTCCAGTTTCCATTGTTAAAACGATGAGCATCAGAATCTAAATGACGGGCTTCACCATTGTCTGTTGCACAGTCAAGGTATGCACCATACCAAGCTCCAGGCACCTCTGCACCTTTGGGTAAAGAGTAATATATATCATTCACAAAATAACGGGCATACGTAGGATCTTCAAATACATCCTTCTCATACAAATCACCTACATCCTCCTTATCCATTAAAGAAGAAGCATCCAAACATGAGCTCAATGCTATCAAAGAGAGCATCAAACCAAATATCGTATAAAGTTTTATTCTCATATCCAACTTATTTAAAATTTAAGATTCAATCCCACGCTATAGTTTCGCATCTGAGGATAAGAAGTATTACCTCCATCACTTGATTCCGGATCATATTCCTTAAAACCCGCAAATGTTAATAAATTAGTTCCACTCACATAAATACGTGCCGATGTTATCTTGGCTTTCTTCATCCAATTAGAAGGCAGTGTATATCCTATTTGTACATTCTTTAGTCGAAGATAATTTCCGTTCTTCAACCAAAATGTAGATAATCTATGATTCTGTTTTGAAGTGGTAGGAGACAAACTCGGATAAGTAGCATGATCCTTGTTTTCTGGAGTCCACCTTCCCAAATGATGTTTCATGACACTACCTGTATTAGTAAATTCCCAATATCCATATCCATTCACATAAAGATCGGTAATTGCTGCTCCCTGAAAGAATATCTGACAGTCAATTCCCTTCCATTCACCTCCCAAAGTGAATCCATACATAATCTCTGGCAAACGAGTCTTACCAATAGCTGTCACATCATAACTGTCGATAACTCCATCACCATTTATATCCCTATATTTCAAATCTCCTAACTTCAAATTACTGGAAAAGCGAGAGGGTAAAGCATCTATTTCTTCCTGTGTATTATAGAAACCATCTACAATCATGCCAAATCGCTGATTTACCTTCCGACCAATAGCTGACGTCCAAGGATAAGTTTGTGGTTCTTCTCCCTTTTGTAGAATTTTATTCCGTGCAAAAGAGACATTCCCCTTCACATAATAAGATAATTTCCCGATTCTGTCATTAAAAGATGCATCCAATTCAAAGCCTGAATTTCGAACTTCTCCTAAATTCTGCGGTGGAAAACCCTTACTCGAATCTGTAGCCCCCAGCATACCATAAATAGTAGAAATAGAACGATCATAATCAATAATATTAATTCGTTTTTCTGTAAAAACATCAACCGTTAAAGCCAATTTACTTTCAAAAAAGCGCATATCGACACCAAGATTCAATTTTCGAGCGCGTTCCCATGTCACGTCTACATTACCTTCTTTCCCTTCATAAATACGATTTTCAGGATTATTTGTTAAACCAAATGAAGGACGATTAGACGTTAGCATAGGATAAGTCTGTAAATAATAATACTTATCCGATCCTATCTTATCGTTACCAACCTCACCATAAGCACCGCGTATCTTCATGTAATTGAAGATTTTGCTTTTTTTATTCCAAAACCCTTCTTCTGAAACTACCCATCCTAAAGAAAAAGCAGGAAAGAAGCCATAGCGCTTACCTTCGGCAAATTGTACTGAACCATTATAACCAGCATTAAACTCAGCCAAATATTTACTTTTATATCCATAAGTAATACGTCCCACGTAATTAATGTATCCAGTCGGAAGTTGTTCATCGCGATATTGAGCTAATTGATTAAATGCAAGAAGTCCCGTTATAGCATGTGATCCAAATTTCCGATCATAATTTACAGCAAATTCCGTAGTAATATTCCGCCTATGAGGTCCTGCTGAGGTATCCACTCGAAGAGGTGTTTCCTCATTCACAATTGTATACTGTCCATCTGTAGAATATTCCCATAATTCCGGTCGCTCTGTAATATCTCTTCGAGATGCCATATTTGAAACAAAGCCAAACATCGCTCTTGCTGAGAGTCCTTTCGTTATAAAATCTAATTTCTGATTCAACTTAACAACAGCTTCAAACACATTACGTTTTGAATGGTTATAACCATATTTTGATAGGGCTGCATAGGGATTTACTGCATTGAGTTTACCACCATAGGAACCATCGGGATTTACATAATTCAGAAAATTTGGTGGTAAGCGTACCATAGACTGATATAAATCTGTTCCAGCATCATTATCATGTCTTTCTTCCAATCTGCCTGAAAGGTCTACGCCAAAAATCGTTGTTTTTGTTACGTTAAAATCCAAATTTGTACGCATACCATAGCGTTTAAAATATACATTTGAATCGTAATCATTATTATCAAACGTCTCATAAATACCCTTTTCGTGTACATAATTGGCAGACACATAATAACGGACGAAAGGTGTACCGCCACGCACTGTCAAATTATACTGTTGTTTTGTTGTGACATCTTTTAATAAATCACTAATATAATCGTTATCAGGATGTGTATAAGGACTAGCACCGGTACGATACATTTCAAGGTCATAAGCACTGTATTCTGGTACCTCCCCTACATTCATCAATGCTTCATTTTTTAAACGGGCAAAATCATAAGAACCCAACTTTTCAGGCAAGTTAATAGGAGTATTCATCGTAAATGATGCTCTCAAGTCAACAACCGGTTTACTAGTTTCACCACGTTTAGTAGTAATCAGAATCACCCCATTAGCTCCACGTACTCCAAATACAGCCGTAGCAGAAGCATCTTTCAATACTGAAAAAGTTTCAATATCTTCAGGATCTATTTGTGAATAATCCCGCTCAATGCCATCTACCAAAACCAATGGAGAAGATGTCCCTGAATTATAACTGGCAATACCACGAATATACACAGATGCATCATCTTCTCCAGGACGTCCGCCAGGAGATCTTGAAATAACACCAGCAATTCTACCACCAATAGCTTGCGTTAAATTAGTAGTACCTGTACTTTGGAGTTCCTTAGCATCAGCAGTTGAAATAGCCCCTACAACAGAAGCCTTCTTTTGTGAACCATATCCTACTACTACAACTTCTTCCAAATTAACACCGGATTCCAACATTGTTACATTCAAGTTTCGTTGTCTGCCTACTGTTATTTTTTGATTTTCATAACCAATAAATGAGAATATTAATACACTTTTAGAACTAGCAACTGTTATTTTAAAGTTTCCATTTACATCGCTAATAGCACCATTATTAGCAGCACCTTGCTCCACTATATTCACACCCGGCATCGTTTCACCATTCATATCAACAACCGAACCAGTAATCGTAAATGATTGAGCACAAAGCGAAAAAAATACTCCTTCCGCTATTATGACTATTAAGGCTAATAAAATTTTCTTCATGAATTCAATTTCATTTTATTCTACAATATTGAGTTACCAACCGGGATTTTTAGTCAAAGCTGCATTTTTATTCAATTCACTTTGAGGAATAGGGTAATAATAACAACGCTCAGGAAAAATGCGCTCTTCTACTTCAATCGGTTCACTGTATACAAACTCACCAGTTTCTTCATTCTTAGTAATCTGTACCCCATGTACAGGTCGATTCAAGACATCTTCGGCTTTCCGCCAGCGACGTAAATCAAAATAACGAACACATTCAAAGGCAAGCTCAACTGTACGTTCCCGATGAATAATTTCACGCATTTCACCTTTTGTCTTATCACTTACCGGAGGTAATCCAGCTCGACTACGTACCCGATTAACACAAGTATATACCATTTCATCGTCTACCAATTCATCATCCGACATTCCATTGTATTCATTTGCAGCTTCTGCATAAGTCAACAATATCTCGGCAAAACGTAGTAACGGGAAATCATGATAGGTAGTCTTTTGTACCCCGGAGATACGGACTTCCGGATCAAGGTGTTTACGCAATGTATAGCCAGTGACACAACCTTTAGCAGTAGAATTCAAAGCGGTGTAGTCTTTTCCACCAACAAAAGTTTCAACTTCTCTACCCCACCAAAAAGCTCCATTATAAAGTACAGATGCATAAAAACGTTCACAGCGATTCTCCCATGGTTTTTGAGGATCATAATTAGGATCTGCTGTAGGCAAATTTCCATTTTTCAATTCAAACATATCAATAAACTCTTGCGTCAAGCTTGTGTTACCTGTCGCTCCGGCATATCCGGCAGGTCCGTTACGCACTTCAACATTATTAGTCATGCCCTGCATTTTCATCATCATGAATTCACGATTTCCTTCACGAGTAAAGAAAAGACGCTCGTAAGAGGGAAAAAGCTCATAGACAGGAGTGCCATCTGGCATTTTTAAATTAATTACGTCAAGTGCCGCCTTAGCCGCACGATCCCAACGGGTATTATCCGGCGAATTATAACGTTGTATTTCATTGGTTCCAGCTATTGGAGCTTCATTGAATAAAGGACTAGCTGCATAAAGTAAAACCTTCGCCTTTAATCCTAAGGCTGCCCCTTTTGTTAAACGTCCATAATCGTTATCCGGATAACGCAGTGGAAGTCCACCTGCTGCCTCTTCACATAGACGGACAATATATTCTACACACTCTTCAAACGTATTACGAGGTAATTCTATATTTCCCCCTTCGAAAAGGTCATCCATAATGGTGATACCACCATAACGTTTCAACATCTCATAATGTAACAATGCTTTATGTAACTTAGCTTCACCGATATATTGCGCCATCTTTGCCTCTGATAATTTATCACAATAATGAATGTACTCTAATACCACATTTGTCTTGCGCATATATTGGTAGACTTGAGCCCAACGACTATCAGTATTACCGCCCGCCCCCGAATGAAAGGTTGCACGTATGAAGCTATTGATGGCTGTATTGGTTCCTCGCGGAGAAAGTACTCCTAAATCCGTCACACAGTCGAAGAAACTATTTTGATTGGCAGATCCACCCCCAAAACTGTTATACCCACCTATTCCTGTATTTAGACCAACATACAACTCATTTACGAACATTTCTACCTTCAAACTATCTTTAAAGGCTATTTCCGGTGGCATTCTTTCCAATGGAACCTCATTCATTGCATCATAACAAGAGGACAATAAAGCCAAACTCGTAAATAATATTATTATCTGTTTTTTCATATTCATGCTAATTAAAATTGAAGACTCAAACCAAAGCTTGACACTTTTTGCACAGGATAGTTGCACGCTCCGGGCTGACTTTCCGGATCAATAACCCGCATCTTATGCCAAGTAAAAAGATTATATCCAGTATAAAAAATACGTGCTTTTGATATTTTTGCTTTCCGAGTCCAGCGTTGTGGAAGTGTATATCCTATTTCTAATGTCTTCAAACGTAGAAAATCGCCATTATCTTGCCAAAAATCTGAATCTAAGCGATTGTGCGTACCGCCTAATAAGGACAAACGGGGATATTTTGCCGTATGCCAAGTGGAAGGATCTTGTGGATTATAACGGTTATCCCAATGATACTGTTGTACACTACCCCCTCCCCATTCATTTCCATTGCCGGCTTCATTTTTAAACGCCATGATGTTGAGATCTGCATACGTATAGTCTCGATCTGCGACTCCTGTAAAAAGTGCTTTCACATCAAAACCTTTATAGGCTGCTCCCACGAAAAAGCCATAACTCCATTCCGCCAAGTTAGCATCACCAATCTTACACTGGTCTTGTTCGGTAATGACACCATCCCCATTCAAATCACGATACTTAATATCACCTGCATAGGCAGCTCCTAAATCCGTTTTTGGACTGTTCAAACGATCCTGTTCGTCAATATATAATCCATCCGAAACATATCCGAATAAATCATTAATAGATTTCCCCGTTCGCTTTTGGTAATCATACGGATAAGGTTGTTCATCATTGAAAACAATAGTATTATCTATAAAACTAAAGTTACCACCTAGTGTCCAATAAAAATCCCCCCATCTATCTGCATAAGAAAAGCGTGCTTCATAGCCTTTATTCTCTGATTTACCGATATTCTCGAGTGGACCGCCAAAGCCATAGCCTGAAAGAGTAGATACTGTATAACGAGTAGTTAATATTTGCGAGGTTTTCTCTTTAAAGTAATTAAATCCTAAACTGATACGATCCTTCCATAAACGTATATCAGTTCCAAGATTCAGCTTAAGTGTTTCCTCCCAAGTCACATTAGGATTAAAAACACTGCCTTCTCCCCAACCACCGACATTTGTACCACTAACGCCAAAATGATAACGATTTGAACCTGTTTTATTTAAAGTAGGTAAATAATAAAAATAAGGAATTCCATCATCAGTTCCAGTCAAGCCATATGAACCATAAAATTTAACAAAACTCAAGAAGCTATTTCCAATTGTATTTTTAACAAAAGGCTCTTCAGATAATACCCACCCCAATGATACAGCAGGAAAAAACCCATAACGTTTCTCGGACGGCAACTGTTCTGTTCCCTGATAACCAAATGAAAATTCAGCCAAATAACGGGAATCAAAAGCATAAGATGCTCGTCCAAAAAGCCCTTGATGATAATTAGCCATCTGCTGTGTGTCAGTGGTTTGTTGATTACGGTTAAATGTCAATACTGCAGATACATCATGCTTTCTACCCCATAAACGCTCATAATTCAAACCTGCTTCTACATCAAAAATACGTACCTTACTATCTCCAAAAGAGTTTTTATTGACTTGTTTACCAGGTTCTCCCCATGTAGTAAATGTATCCTCACCAGTAATTACATCCTTACCCGTATATTCATACACCATATAAGCTTTACTACGATCAATCGTATTATCAAAACGAGCATCAAATGCTAATGAAGCATACACACTTAAACCTTTCGTTATAAAGTCCAGTTTCTGATTTGCCTTCATAGAAGCTTCCATCGTGCTATGTATATATTTGGAATATCCACTGTGATTCAATATCCCATAAGGATTCTTACGATATGCATTGGTGCCTGCAACCTTATCTGAACCATAATTCAATGGGAAAATATTAGCAGGAAGCGAGTATAACGTCTTAAACAATCCTTCCGCACTCATAGAGCCACCCGGATTATTCCTCAACTGCTGCCTTCCAAAAAGATCAACTGACAATAATAAGTCCTTTGTTAATGAAACATCTACATTAGAACGAATCGAATATACTTGAAAATTCGCATTTGTATTATAAGTATTCAAATCATCCGTCTTATATAATCCATCGTTATTCTGATAAGAGAAATTCACAAAATACTTAGCTTTGGAACTTCCTCCCTGAATACTCAAGTTATAACGTTGAGCAATTGTTTGTTTTTTTAATATCTCATCTATCCAGTTGACATTAGGATGTGTATAGGGAGACTCACCACTTAAATATAAGTCCAGATCTTCTTGTTTATATACAGGCCCATTTCCGGGATTATCATTCAAAAAAGCTTCATTGTACAATTTCGCATAATGGTATGCATCCAAATAATTGGGCCTTTGTGTCGGTTTTGATATACTCAACTGAGCATTAAAACGAATTACGGGTTTTCCCTCCTTACCTCGTCGGGTAGTCGCCATAAACGCCCCATTAGCACCTCTAAGTCCCAAAATAGAAAGAGAGCCAGCATCTTTATAAACGGATATAGATTCTATTTCATGAGGATCAAGCATTGAAAAAGAACGTAGATGCCCATCTACATATGCCACCGGAGAGCCGCTACGCCAAGAACGTTGTCCTCGTACATACAAACTGGCATTATCCGCGCCAGGAAGACCTGTAGTCTGTATACTCTGAACTCCCATCATCAAACCAGCAATTGCAGCGTTCTGGAACATAACCGGAATATTTTCAATTTGTTCCCCTCCAACTGTTTCCACAGCTGTTATTAGTTTAGATTCCTTTTGCTTACCATACATTAGATGTATGGTCTTATCCTCACGTTTCTCTATCGCTTTAAAAAGAGTCAAGCTCAAATCCCTTTTTTTTCCAACTAGAACAGTAGCTTTTTCATATTCATCCAATGTAAATATAAGACTTGATTCTTCATTCGGTACAGCAATCGTGAACCGCCCTTCTCTATCCGTGAGAACAAACCCTAAGGTCTCTTTCACGTCTACCAATACATCTTGTAATGCTTCCCCTTTAGGGTTAACTACTTTGCCTCTTATTATAATTTGCTTCTTTTGCTGGGCAAACATACCCGAGATACCAAAGCTACAATTACAAAAAACAGCAAAACAAAGCAGTTTTAAATAGACAGTTTGTTTCGACAATAAGTGAAACTTAATACAGTTTTTCATCATCTATAAGGCTAAATTATTGTTTTCTGATTCCAAAAAAGAGATAACTATGCTGTGAAGCCAGCTCATAATGAGAAGTAGATTTTATGTACAGAGGCAGTACATATTGTTTTGCCGGATCTAAATCCGCAGTATGAAAAACGACTTGCAAGTCTCCTCTGCTCGTATTCTTCTTAATCACCGCAACCATGTCTGATGGAGTAATTTCATAAGAACTTTCCGGGAGGATCTCATAGTTTGCCAAAGAAGGGTCTTTAGCTTGAAGTTTCACCAAAGAATCAGTGGCCAAACCAATAGACACTTTTACCTCCTGCGGGACAGGAATACTTCCCCCACAATACGCACCAATAATATAGGTAGTATCTTTTTCGTAATTAAAATCAGCAACAAAAAAATCACTTTTTTCCGCCCACGTGGCCAATGGAAAATAGATCTTTGCGTACTGCATTTGCTCATCGGCGTCACAACTGATAAACAGTAATGAGATTAGCAACATCAAAGCCATGTTGTTCTTCATGATACAAGTTAACTATTTATAATTAATAATCGGGTTATTTTGTTAATACAAAAGTAGATTATTTGTTTTTTAAAGACTGATATAAACATCCCAATAAATAGAAAATGCGTCTCAAACAGTATTAATCATATAATAAAAGCCATATATAGGTAATGTACACGGCTTTTATTATAAAACGTTGTAATTTAGAATATTTTTCTTATTTCAATTTTGTTGGTCTTGGTCCTAAATAAGATCGTTTCATACCTCCAAAATCCAAAACAATTTTTTGCAATACAGTACCGGCATCACCACACAAGACTTTCACTGTATGTTTTCCCGGCTTATTAATATGCAATGTTGTTTTATTAATTCGACAATTCTTTAAAACACTTTCATACCAAATCTGCGCATATTCGAAAGAAGAAGTTGATGGGTTCATTACAGGTCCGTCATCAATACAAACCCCATATCGCGTTTCAATATTGGTAGCCTCATGGCCTGCATAGTCTTTATCCGCACTTAATGTAAAAGTTGGCAATACGTAAGTATATACATCTACCGCCCCTTGCTCGAAAGTATAAAAATCATATTCAACTCGTGGAACAATGCTACTTCCTGTTCTTTGCATGGGTGCAATAGGATTTCCCAATTGGACTGCAGCATTTTCAAAACCCAGATTAGGGATTGTCATAATCTTAATAACATCGTTCTCTACTTTTCTATGGTAATCAGCTGCACTAATTGAAACATATCCGTTATGTTCAACAAACAATGTGTCTATTTCCGTTAATGAAGGAGAAGTGGGATTAAAAACTGAAACATATATCTTCTCTTGTTTCATACCATCAACTACTACTTCGATAACCCCCGATACGCGATCCCCTACAGGTACCTTTGTCCAATCTATGGATACCCATATCCGATCTTCTATAGCAGTACTTCCTTTATCTTTATTCACCTGTATCCAAGTTTCCGAAACTTTAATATTCCAGTTCAATTTTCCCTTACCCTTATTAAACACATCGAAGAAATGTGATTGACGTAGATAAGTATTGAACGCAGGTAGCATATAAAAACTACTTTTACCTTTCAATACATCCTCTCCTTCCACCCATATGCCTAAAGAAGGAGCATCAGGTAAAGACACGGTTTCCAACTTGGGCAGTTCAAAATAAGAAGCTGCAAATCCCTGACGTGTTGTCATTATATGATTCCATTTTCCACCTAATAAAGAATTATACTCTTCAGTTATCGTTTGTAGACTATCAGAATAAACTTTTACTTGATTCTTCAATTCATTTGCAGCAGATCTCTGTTGTAAAGCATACCACCTGTTTTTTTGCCCGTTCAATACCATTTTGTTCAATAGCTCACAACCTTTCACCGGATAATAGAGTAATTGATAAAAGCCCGCTTTTTGTTCTTCCGGCAATTCATTTAATATACGTTCTACTTTCGTACCTATACGGTCGTAAGCAGCCAATCTCAAATCTGCTTCCTGATAATTGGCAAATGAAAAATCCGTATCTGTATTACGCTCTTTCCCGTGTCTGTTAGTTGACCATTGATATCCCCATCCCATAAATTCAGGTTTACGAGAAAATGACTGGTGATAAAACGTATTCGTTATTTCTACAAAATCGTCATAATATTTATCACCAAACATATTAGATAACCAACGTGCCTGATAAAGAGAAATATTATCATAATTAAATGAATCAATATCATAGGCCATTGCCAAGAATAGATTCATCGAAAATTCACATGATTTAATATCGCCTACATTCAATAACCAAATCCGATCGGCAGTTGTATCATAAGCCTTACGAAGCTCTTCATACATCAAGGCAGGTGGAGTAGTACTCATCCATAGATAATCATGAGGCTTACCTAAATAAGAAACATGATAATAAACCCCTGCACGTCCCGAACGTTTCTGCTCACGAGGGCTGCTCAAACGTTTCATATATCCATAATTATCATCCGGCCAAATAATAGTAACGTCTTCGGGCAGATCAAGGCCAGCACTATATACATCCAAGACTTCCTTGTAAGGTGTAAAAGCTTGTGGTATTTCGTCAGCAGGCCTCTTTATAACATCTACCAAAAGCTGACGCTGATCTCTTAAAGCTGCGCCCAACATCTTCACACGTTCTTTCATATTGTTACTACCACCCATCGCTTTATCATGCAAACCACGTAAAGCAAGTGTATAGACATTCTCAAAAGGAGAGTTTTCCGTAACACGTTGTCGCAACACTTTATTGAGAGTTGCCTTGTTATTAACATAATCCCATTCTCCCATCGTCTTCTTATCCCATTCACTAGCATTATTAAACAATAACGGTTCACAGTGTACAGAGCCCATCACGATTGCAAAACTATCAGCAACCAGTTTATTTTCCGATATTTTATTAAAAGCTGTAGACGCTTCGTGCATTGCCGGACACAAATAGTTAGCTTTCAAACGTAGAAGTAACTCACATACTTTTGCATATGTTTTAGGTCCAATATTACCACGTTCTTTTTCAAATGTCCGTTTCGCCCAACGCAACAATCCCCAGTCTTCATCATTAATAAAGATTCCACGATATTTTACAGTAGGTTCTTTAGCTATAATTCTGTCTACCTTCAAGCTTAGCTCCTGTCGCTTAACGACAGGAGCATCCGCCCACCAATACCAAGGAGAGATCCCCATTGCTTCAGATATAGAAAACAGTCCGTAAGCTGTTCCACGACGATCGCTACCCACAACAACCAATGCCTTACCAACCCCAGGCAAAGGGTTACATACTATTTCAATCAAATAACTTTCCCAACGGTTCTTCAGCGAACTAACATCCAATTTATTTTTAGCAACTAACTTATTTATTAGTTCATTATGCCCAAGAGTACCTACAATTATACTATTCGAAGCTAATTTATCTTTTGTAGTTCCAACCTGAATCGCTTTTCCTGTAATCATCCTCACGTCGTTCGAAAACAAATCAGCAACTTTCTTCACCACTTCAAAGTCATGTTCATCAAAAAATAGACGAGCGTTCGCCTTGGAACTTACCACAGTAAATTCATTAGCCTTACTGCTACCGCTGCCCAAAGACACCTGTGCCATTACCACAGGAAAACATAGTGTAACGCCCAGTATGCATAAAATTAATTTTAATCTTGTCATATTTTCTCTTTTAGTTTATTTTTGTCGATTCAGGACCCATATACGATTTCTTCAGCCCTCCGAAATCAACTACAATTTTCTGTAACATCATTCCCGGATGAGCACAATAGATTTTCACCGTATGTTTACCCGGTTTATCTATAAAGTGAGTAGTCTTGTTTATTCTACAATTTCTCAACACACTCTGAATCCATAAAGTACTGTAATAAGGCGCACCAGCCTCCGGCAAGTAAACTGGGCTGTTATCTACCATCACTCCGTATCGAGATCCATGCTCGTTGTCTAATGGAAAGATAGGTAACATATATGTATATACATCTACAGGACCTGACTGAAAAGAATAGAAATCATATTCTAATACCGGAAACTTATTACCACGTACCGGAGCAACATAATTGGACGTGAGCAATAATCCGTCCAAATAAGGTGTTTTAGCGAAAGGATCTCCCAAACGGACGACTTCATTGTCAAACCCAAGCCCAGACACTACATCAAACTTTATCTCACCTATTTCCTGTTTCCTGTGAAATCCAGTAGCATCAATAGAGACATATCCATTACTCTCAACATACAAACCTTTCAAATCTTCTACCGAAGGACCTGCCGGATTAAAGACAGAAACAAATACTGTTTTTTTCTCATTGTTGTTGGTATAAATGTCAATTGAACCGGAACCACTTTCTCCTACAGGTGCTTTTTGCCAATCAACAGAAACTGTAATCCGATCTTCATAACGGGTCTTACCAGCTTTCTTATCAACCAATATCCAAGGTACGGAAGAAATAGCCTTCCATTTTAAAATACCTGTTCCTTTATTAAACACATCAATATAGTGAGTATCCGGTAAATATTTATTAAAACAAGGAATCGTATGGATATTCAAAACTCCTTTTTTATAATCTTCACCCTCACAAGATACCCCTAATACTGGTACAGATGCTAACGAAATAGAATCCACTTTTGCACGTCCAAAAGAACGCGCACCGCCATGGATCAGAGACATCATACCTTTCCATTTTCCATCCAATAATGAATTATATTGCTTTGTTATCAGTTCCAAACTGTCGCCGTACACTTTCACTTTATCTCTCATCAAGTTAGCTGTAGCTCTCTGCTGAGCAGCATAAAAACGATTTTTCTGACCTCCTAATGTCATTTGATTCACCAGTGCGGCCCCTTTAACATTATAATACATTAGTTGAAAGAATGCCGGTACAGCTTTTTTATCCAGTTCTTTGAGTATTTTTTCTGCTTTTGCGGCAATCCGTTCATAAGCAGCCAATCTCCTGTCAACCTCCTTATAATTCTGAATAGAAAACTCAGTATCCGTACTTCGCTCCATGTATTCAGGTTTACGAGCAAAAGCCAGTTTAAAATATGTCTGTTGAATATCTGTAAAATCAGCCCTATACTTCTCACCAAATATCCGGCAGAGGAAATCTACACAATGAACATTAATATTATCATAATTAAAACGCTCAATATCATAAGCCATATCCATAAATAAAGTAATGTGATATTCCGCAGGCTTGATATCACCAACATTCACAACCCAAAGTCTATCTGCAGTCGAGCGATATGCCTTTTCCAACTCTTCATACATCAGTGCCGGAGGTGTAGAAGCTATCCATAAATAATGTTTGGGAGGTCCCCAATAAGAAACATGATAATAGACTCCCGAACGACCAGAACGCTGCCGTTCTTTCGAGTTACTAAGACGCTTCATATATCCAAAATCATCTTCTGACCATACTATAGTAACATCCTCAGGCAAATTCATGCCATGATCGTAAGTTTCCAATACTTCTTTATAGGGAGTAAATGCTTGTGGTATCTGATTGGCTGGTTTATGTAGCTCACTTGACAGAATCTCCCGCTGATCATCAAAAGCCCTTTCTAAGACTCGTGCCTGCTCCTCTAAGGTCAAGTTACCAGCCATTACCGCATCATGAATTCCGCGCATAGCCAATGTGTATACATTCTCATACTTGCCGTTTTCATGTACCCGTTTACGCAAAACGTCATTAATACCGTCACGATTAGTCACATAGTTCCATTCTCCCATTGTCTTAAGATCCCATTCTGAAGCATTATTGAATAACAACGGTTCACAATGTACGGACCCCATTACAATAGCAAAGCTATCTGCTACTAATTTATTATCAGGATAATGATTAAATGCTTTCGTACAAGAATGCATTGCCGGACATAAATAGTTGGCCTTCAAACGAAGCAACAATTCACAAATCTTTGCATAGGTTTTAGGACCTATATCTCCAACCTTAGGCTCAAAAGTCTTTGAAGCCCATGGCTTCAAACCCCAGTCTTCATCATTAATAAAAATTCCGCGATATTTAACAGAAGGAGCCTTAGAAGAAAAAGCATTAACATTCAAACATAAAGACTTTCTTTTAACCACTGGGGCATCTGCCCACCAATACCAAGGAGATACACCTATGACTTCTGAAATAGAAAACATCCCATAAGCTGTACCCCGCCTGTCAGAGCCTGCTACAATTAACGCTTTTTTAATTCCCGGGAAAGGATTGTCTACCAAATCAATTGCATATTGCTCCCATCCACCAAGTACCTTGCTAACGTCTATTCTTTTAGTGGCAACCAACTGATCAATAGCCTTATTCTTTCCCAATGTTCCAACTAAAACAATATATCCTTGCCTTGAAGGTAAATTAGATACTAGTTGCAACTTTTTATCAGTAACCCGGCTTATGTCTTCTACTAATAACTTTGCAGTTCGTTTCACAACCTCTTCATCTGCATCATCATAACAGAGTACCGCTTTTGATGCAGATGTAACAATTGGGAACTGGTTTTTGTCTTGCAGACTATTCGATAAAGATACTTGCGAATAGCTCGTAGTAACAAAACAGAATAGCAATAAAAATAAAGTTGCTTTCTTCATTATTTCAAATCTATCTGAGTTTATATATAATTTTTCATATGGCAATTATTAATCTGCCATGTTACAAATGTAGGCAATTTGAGTATTACAGAATAAAATAAATATCCCAATAAATAAAATAAATGTCTCATACCTACAAAATCCGCCAACATGAACTATTTGCCATGTAGCAAATGATTATCCCCTTTCCCTAATGCTTCTGCCAAAGCATCCAGCATTCCATATCCAAAACGATTATCAGGAAGCAGATAATGGCCTTCCGTCCATTCATTGAAACAAGCGATTGTAAGAATGGGAGGTACATCTTTATGCTTATTCAAATAGGCAAAAGCCGCCTGTACCAATGCTTTGAAAGATGCAGGATTTTCACCTTCTAAAATTACACAGCCGGGCCAAGTATCCCGGTTAGGCTTGTCAGGTCTCACCAATGGAGGTATATATCGCGGAGTAGAATCCCACCCAGGAGAAAGAGAGGGCAGATAAGGGATATCAAAATCATGATGATGTTTCGGCCACAATTTAAAAGCAACATCAGCAGCCGCTATGCCATAATCAGGAAGCTCTACATTCTTGGGCTGATAATTATCAGCAACCCAAGTAAAAGGATTATAGGAACCAGCTGTATTATAACCAACTTCCTTAGAATTAGGAGAATAAAAGCCTGATGAATGAAAATGCAATCCTTTATGTCCCAATTTTTTCGCAAACCCTACCAACTCTGCAAACAGCTGTTTAGTTTGTGACATTCCGATCATCTTCTCCAAGCGATTAGGATCCCAAATACAAATCACTGGTTTATCGTCTATTCTCCAATAGTTTTCTAAATGACAATATCTAGAAATTATATATGATAAGCTCTGCCAACACTCTTTCAGTGAACTATCCGCAGGTCTAAAACTAGGAGGATAAACATTATGTCCATTCGTCATTGCAGTAGGATACAGTACATACCAAGGATGATTAGTCCACATACACGCAAACTTTACATCATTCTTGTTTGAAGCCCTCAGAAAGCCATTCTCCAAAGCCTCATGCAAACAGGGCTCGTTATTATACCAATACCAGTCCCAAATAAGAACATCAATTCCACTCTGTTTACACAACTCATTGTATTTCTCCCATGTTTCCGGCTTGCTCTCATCCAATTCTCCCAACAGAGGCCCTCTAGGTTGTGCATGCCCCGAAAACCAGGGACGAGCACTTCTTACAAGATTATATTCAGTCCAATTTGGACCATAAATTTTATTATGCAGAGCAGAAACATGATAATTGGGAAATGTATAGCAAGCCACCGTTAAATTACGAGGTTTACTTAACAAAGATATATCATCAACTAGCATATTCAAATCTTCCGGTAAACGATTTGCCTTTACTTTCCGTTCGAGCGCCTCCGACAGTTTTTCACCTGGAATATCTCCTGCAGCCAACATTTCCGTACCTACTACTGAGGCAGTCATTGCAGCCATTCCTTTAACCCCTACTGATTTTAAGAATGTTCTTCTATCCATCGTTCAAGTACATTTAATTCTAAAATTCACTCAATTATAATAATCGGTATTTCCAAAAGGAATGCAAGCTTCTTCAGCTCCCCTATTTTATGCCCTACACCAATCGCGCAATGATGAGACGGTCCAGCCTTGCACCATTCATTCATAAAGCGGCGAGCTCCACAACGAAAACGATAACGGCTATTCGTGTTACCAATATGTAAAGTTTCTCCCTTTACAGCTTCTCCTTCAGCTGCCAAAAGAAAAACCCCATTCTTATCTTCACAAACAGATAATAAAGTAACATCCCCTGGCCTTACACTCATTTGGATAGATAATCCCTTACCTGGCTTTCCATGATATAGTGGAAGCGGAACAAGTTTCACCTTTTCTTCAGCAATGGAAAAATGCGCAGGCCCATCATGCCCCAACATTATTATATCATCATCAAAATCCATGGCATAAAATTCCGAAAAAGATCCTCCAGCATTCAACAATGACATTATTTTCATCGCCTGTGCATTTTTTATTTCGCACTCTCCGGCAACAGGTATTCCGTATCCTGTCAGCAATGTATTTCCAGCAATAACTGAAGTCACGATATTCTCATAATCATTACCCTTAAATCCTTCATAATAATAAGCCATAGCACTTAGCTGATGAGCTTCTACCAATTTATCTAAAGCTATAGAAGTACGTGCAGCCCTTTCCAACTCTTCTGGTTCACACGTTATATCTACATTAAATCTATCATAAAATTCCTCTAATTTATATCTCAATTCGCTTTCTGTCACACTATCCCTATATGCTTTCAGCTCACACATTTCCAATAGTTCCACATGTGTTCCAAACACAGCACTTTGCCGTGTTACATCTGTATAAACATCCAGCATTCCACAATAATAATGCCCCAAGACTCCTAAACGATTATTACGCATCCCATAAACAACGCAAGCAGCATTCACCCAAGATGCAATATCTTTCCATACAAATTCATCCGACAAATATCCTGTAACAATATCATATCGAATATCTGCCCGATTAAACACACTCGCAAACTCTGGCACAGAACAAGCCTGACAATGAGCTAACCATTCTCCGGTCATTTTACCACGATCATCCATTGAATTAACCTTCCGATAATTAATAGACGGAGTTGGCTGTACATTCAACATTATAACAGGTTTTCCAACTTCCCTGGCAACAGGCAAAACCGTAGATGAAAGAGCATAGGTAGAGATAAATAAAAATATAAGTTCAACATTTGCCTGCCTAAGCAATAATGCACTTTCCATTGCCTTTGAAGGCGAATCAACCATTCCTACATTCACCACTTCTATATCCATTCGCTCAATCCCTTCACATATCTCCTGTTGATATGCTAATAAACGGGGAAGAAGCCCCTCAAACTGCCCCCAATAGGTATCCAACCCGACCCCTAGAAGCCCAACTTTCATTTTCTTTTGTATCATAATTTCACTTTTTAGTTATGATACAAACTTAGGCACTATCCCATAGAAGAACTTTCAATTATTGACAAAACAGTATAACTATTTGCTACTATACTCTTCCCGATATTCAACAGGAGATTTCCCCATTTGTTTCTTAAAACGAGCAGAAAAATAAGCCGGAGAATCAAAACTTAATTGATAAGCTATTTCTTTCACAGGAATAGTAGTAGCAGTCAACAACTCAACAGCTTTTTGTATCTTAAGACTCAGAAAATATTGTACTGGAGCACAGAGCATTCGCTCCTTAAACAGTTTACGAAAAAGAGAATATCCCATACCTGATTTTACAGCTATTTCCTGCATAGAAACCGACTGTTCTACTAATTCTCGCATAAGCACGCAAGCATAATCTATTTTAGAAGAAAAGTCACCATTCCCTACACACCGATTCTTATCTATACTACACATTAACGCTACCAGATAAACAACCAACCCACTAAGCACCTGCTGATACAAACTCTGTTCCTCATTAGCCACATAAATTGCCTTCCTAAACAGAGATACAATCTCATCATTAATCCCCACTTTAAAAACTGGAGTTTCTTTCGAGCAATATCCCCTTTTTATCCAGCCCTCAACTTCTGATCCTCCAAATCCAATCCAATAATGACTCCATCCTGTTTCATAATTGGGATAATATGTATGCCACTCTCCCGGAAACAAAACAAATATCATTCCCCGCTTAATAGAAAACACACCACCGTTTTCTGTTTCAAGCACACCTTCTCCATTGGTAACATATACTAACTGATATTCTCTTAAAACACGTCCCTTATCCGCATTAAAATAATAACCGGCAGAATGGTTCAAGGTTGGATAAGAGGATCCGGACGGGATTTCCTCAAAACCAACAGAAGAAATATTTTTATCTGGCCCCATACTATTATTCACAAAATATTTAATAAAGGTTCGCTCCATAATATTATGTATTTGTTCAATAAAACTTTAGGAGTAACCCTGATTTTTTTGACAATATCCCAAAAACAAATCAGAGAACCTCTTTCCACTTCTATTTGAATAGCCAAATGTAAGTAAAACCAAAACAAAAAGATTGAAAATATGTCTCAATGAATAAGAAAATCGTCCTTTTCCTTCGTTCTAACATATATAAAATAGTTATCATACTACTATTTCAAATATCCCCAGACGTACATCCTTTATTTATAGCAAATATTTATATCGTTTTAGCAAAAATCACAATACATATCATTTTATACATCCTACTTTTGTAGTTCAATGCATAGCGAAAAACATAATATGAGAACATTTTCAAGTTATATTTTCTTAGGGCTGTTACTGATATATTCTTGTAGCACCAAACAAGAAGTAAAGAATGATTTAACTGTATGGGTTACTCCTTTTATAGGTTCGGAATCCCAGGATTCACTATCTCTGCCTTCTAATACTTTTCCTGGAGCAACGACCCCATTCGGTATGATTCAACTGAGCCCAGATACGCAGAAGGATATTCTTAACACATGTTCTGGATATCAATGGAAGGATTCTGTCATCTATGGATTCAGCCATACACATTTAAGCGGTACTGGCATCTCCGATTTATACGACATATTAATTTTGCCTTTCACTGGTACAAAAGATTCCATTATTGCAAAGCTTACAGCAAGTAACATGAATCATTTACGTTCTACATTCTCTCATGAGCAAGAAAGTGCATCTCCTGGTTATTATCAAGTACTATTAAATAAACAAATAAATGTCGAGTTAACCGCCACAAAAAATGTAGGCTTCCATCGATATACTTATCAACCTAACGCTATTCCAAGAGTCCTTGTAGACTTAGATCATTCCCTCTCCAAAAGAAGAAAATGGCTGCCATTCAAAATGATTGATGCTCAGCTTAAAGTTGTAGGTCCTCATACACTTGAAGGATATCGCATAGTGACAGGATGGGCCCGTTTACGGAAGATCTATTTTACAATCAAGTTTTCTCGCCCAATAGCAGACTATTGGATGTTCCGCGATAAACGTTACTACCCTTCAACCGATCTGATTTGTGGAGTAGATAATAAATCTCCCCTAGCTGTTCTATCATTTGAAGAGAGCAAAGAACCATTAGAAATTCAAGTAGGCATATCTGCAGTCAGCACTCAAAACGCCCGTGAAAACATGAAATATCAGGCTGAAAACAAAACTTTCAATGAAATTCAAAATAAAGCCGACGCAGACTGGGAACGAGAACTTTCCAAAATAACAATAGAAGGAAGTAACAAATATAAAAGAATGTTCTATTCTGCCATCTATCGAAATTATTTGCATCCTAATGATATGGCGGATACCAACGGGGATATACTCCTCCCCAATTATACCGAAGACAATCTTGGTAAAGGCAACTCATATTATTCAAATTTCTCTTTATGGGATACCTACAGAGCTACTCATCCTTTACTATTACTTACCCAACAAGAACGAATGCCGGCTATTATCAATTCTTTAATCAGACAAGGAGAGGTATACGGTTATCTACCAATTTGGGGATTATGGGGAGTAGATAATTATTGCATGATAGGGAATCATGCCGTTTCCATCATTGTCGAAGCATATATAAAAGGATTACGTGGCATTGACTGGAGCAGAGCTTATGAGATTATCAAAAAAACACTAACCCGTGATCATGCCAATAGCTCTTTCTTTTCTCAAGTCGAACAATATGGGTTCTATCCACATGACCTGGGCTATGAAGTAGCCTCCATACATCTGGAAAATTCATATAACGATTGGTGCGCTTCAATTATGGCTAAAAAAATGGGAAAGGAAAAAGATGCAGACTTCTTCCTAAAGCGAAGTATGACTTACCGAAATATCTACGACAAACAATGTGGCTTCTTCCGTCCTCGCATGAGTGACGGCTCTTGGGCTGAACCATTCGATCCATTCCGCTATGACGGTGACGGGGACAAACGATATTATTGTGAAGCAAATGCATGGCAATATTTATTCTCTGTACAACATGACATAAAAGGTTTAATGCAACTAATGAACGGTAAAGAGGGGATGGAAAAACGTTTAGATGAATTATTTACTACAGTCTCCCCGACAAATGAGATCAATGAAAATGCATCAGGATTCATCGGTCAATATGCACATGGTAATGAGCCATCTCATCATAATGCCTATCTTTATAATTATGTAGATAAGCCATGGAAAACGCAACGATTGATACGGCAAATCATTAGTAAGCAATACAACGATTCATATAATGGAATCAGCGGAAATGACGATATGGGACAAACCAGTGCATGGCTAGCCTTTTCTATGATGGGCTTTTATCCAGTAAATCCAGCATCAGGAGAATATGCATTAGGCTCTCCTGTATTGGATAAAGTGATTATTCATCTTAACAACGGAAAACAGTTTGAAATTCTAATACACAACCAATCAGAAACGAACATCTATGTAGAATCAGTCTCGTACAATGGTAAAAAACTATCAAGACCATTTATCACTCACGAAATGATTATGAATGGAGGACTATTGGAATTTTATATGTCAGAAAATCATCCACATTAAAATATATGTATTATGAAAATATTCGATAAACATATCATAAATATACTTTGCTTACTTCTACTTTTTACAGCATGTCACGATCACACATTAAAAGTAGCCCTATTGACCGATGGTGGTACAGAACAACAAACATCGGAATTGACTGCTTTAGGTCATATATTGGATTCAGAAAAAGATATTACTTATGAATATCTTCCAATAGACACCCTTACCGATTTATCTCACTATGATGTTGTATGGTATCATCGGATAGACAGTATGCCTATTTCAGAGCAAGAAAAACAAATGGGACCCATTTTGACAAAATACACCACTAATGGAGGTAAATTGATATTATCAATGGAAGCCGTCCGTTTACTAAATACATGGCAAATCGAACCAGAACCTATAAAAAATAAGATCTTTGATGCCACAGATAAAGGTTTTGGACGCAAAGTAGGTTTTCATGCTTATCGTGAGCACCCACTATTCGACCAACTATTCGGCGGTGCATACACTTGGCATGGGACAATCGATAATCAATGTCGTGTACTTGGCTTTTTCGGAGAAAATAAGCCAATGGCCTCAACAGCGAAAGTAATAGGAACACTATGGGAGTACATCTATTATCATCCAGAAGATAAAATTCTATGGGAAACACAATTAGGCAAAGGTTCTATTTTAGCTATTGGCGGCTTCCTGTATTATAATAAAGAAAATTTCCATACAGAAATATTAAATCAATTCACCCATAACTGCATTCGTTATCTAAGTGGCCAACCAATAAGAAGCAAAACTTTTTATTGGGAAAAAAAGTCATTAGATGTCAAAGAAGAAAAAACGACAACTCCAAAAGTTGCAATATCTCAACCAATTCAATGGCATATTCCGAAAACTCAAGAGAAAATATGCTGGAAAGCAACTAATACCACAATAGATTTACCTTCCCCAAAAGCAGTATTGATTGCTAAAGAGAAAAGCGGAATTGAAGAAATATGGGTTCATCCGTTTCTATCTCTCCGTGACTATCGGATTTGGCTGGATATAAGCGGACGTGACACCTTAGTCTCCCTTGATTCCTATAATGCAACCGTTGAATTACGCCCCAATGCTATCATACGTACATATCAAGACCACGATTTTTATTTAAAGGAAGTTCTGACCTCACAAATAGACAATGCCGTGACAATAGCTCACTATGAGTGGAAAGGTAACAACATCCATCGGATCATAACTGATTATAAAAGTAACTTACGTTTTATGTGGCCATATGACGAATATGCGTTAGGAACCATATTCTATCATTGGTCCTCAGAAGCCAATGCTTTTATTATCCACGACAGTAATAAAGAATTTGTTTCATTAATAGGAGCAAATCTACCGGGGACTCCTTTATTAAGCGGACGTTTTGATGACTTTATCTATCCAAATAAAAAGCCACAAGGAATTGTGACAGACAAACATCAAGTTGGATGCTCAGTAAGTTATAATGTAGAACAAAGTCAAACAATGGATATTTTCATGATAGCCAGTAATGAAGGACTATCCAAGGTTTTCAATAGTTACGCACAAGTGATCGAAAATCCACAATCGGTTTTTAACACAAGTATCAATCATTATAAAGAATATTTAGATAATAACCTGTCGATCACAACACCAGACTCTTTATTTAATGAAGGTTTTCGTTGGGCAACAATCAGTTCAGCACAATTTATCGTCGATACTCCCGGTATAGGAACTTCCTTAATGGCAGGCTACTCATCTTCTCGCCGCGGTTGGGGAGGAGCACACAAGATAAGTGGACGTCCCGGATATGCCTGGTACTTTGGTCGTGATGCAATTTGGTCAGCATTTGCATTAACTGATATAGGTGATTTTACCACTGTCCGCAAAGTCTTGGAAACATTGATACGTTATCAACAAATAGATGGAAAAATATATCATGAACTAACAACCAGTGGTTCTGTTCATTTCGACGCGTCAGATGCAACTCCCCTATTTATAAATCTGATCGCTCGCTATCTACGAGCAAGCGGAGACTTTGAGTTTGTAAAAAAGCATATGCCTGCTATTACAAAAGCAATCAATTATTGCTATTCTACCGATACGGATGGAGACCATTTAATAGAAATCAGCAATGTTGGACATGGATGGTTAGAAGGCGGAGACCTATATGGTTCACACACCGAATTCTATCTCGCTGGACTATGGAATGCCGCTCTGAACGATGCAGCTTATATAGCTTCTTTAGTTGGAGATACTGTTAACAAAGCCAAATATAAGTCTGATGCTAATATAGTAAATGAGATAATCAACAAAAACTTCTGGAACGAAAAAGGTTACTATAATTATGGCAAACACAAAGATGGCAGTTATACAGATGAATGTATTGTGCTAGTTACCGTTCCTGTTTATATGGGCGTAACCGATAAAAAACGCTCGGAACACATGATGGAAAAATTCGCTTCCAGCCACTTCTCCACTGACTGGGGGGTCCGTATGATTAATGACAGCCACCCTATTTTTAACCCTACAGCTTATCATTTTGGTAGCGTATGGCCTTTATTCACAGGGTGGACTGCATTAGCTGAATATGAAGTCGGACGTTATATTCAAGGCTTCTCACATATCATGGCCAATCTACAAAATTACCGGGGAATATCCCATGGCAGAATTCCCGAGGTTATTAACGGCGTTGTGTATAAGCCCTCCGGTGTAACCCTTCACCAATGTTGGTCAGAAACAATGGTATTACAGCCCATCGTAGAGGGAATGTTAGGATTTGCTCCTGATGCCCCACGTAAACGATTAAAGCTAGCTCCACGTCTCCCTTTTCATTGGAATACCCTGCAAGTAGAAAAACTCCGGATAGCAGACACTTCAATTTCCTTCAACATGAAAAAGGAACCAGGTAAAATCCTGTATGTTTTCTCATCTACTCAACCAATCCAAGCTACCTTTAGCCCATCATTTGCACCAGGAAGCCGAGTTGAACGAGTATCTGTAAATGGAAAAGAAGTTATTTTCGATTTACTGGATAATGGAGAATATATGAATATTAGCACAGAAATCTTTTTAGATAAAACAACCCAAGTGGAAATTTTACTTCATGAAGGAATGTCTGCTATGCCTGCCTACCAACTTCCACAATATGGTGAAATATCAAAAGGTATCAGAATATTAAGTCAAAAACTAACCGATAAAGCTCTAGAAATTATCGTAGAAGGAATTCCCGGAACGACCTCTTCTATTGAACTTTATTTACCAATAGGATACAAATACATTGAAGGTGTAGATGAGGAAATTAAGACCACGACAGAAGGAGTGCATACTTTCAGGATAACCTTTGCTAAGACAAAAGATAAATATACTACCAAAGTAATAAAAATATATCCACCATCATCTGCCACAAAGCTATAATTTCTATTTACTAAATAATAAAAGGAACATCATGAAAAAAATAAAGCAATTAGTTTTCTTACCAATATTTGCATTAGGAATATTCTCATGCAATACATCACAAACAGAAATTCCTTTTCAAAAGAATGAACCAGTAGATTTTTCAAAAGTAAAAATAAAAGACAGTTTTTGGCTGCCGAAAATCAATAAACATGCAAAAACGACATTACCTGCATGTATTCGCCAATGCGAAATAGAAACACAACGAATTAAAAACTTTGCTATTGCAGGAGGACTAGAAACAGGAGAATTTAAAGGGCTGGTATACGATGATTCGGACCTCTATAAAATGATAGAAGGATGTGCCTATTCTCTAATGAATCACCCAAACAATGGACTAGAAGAGAAGTTAGATGAGATTATCGCCAAAATAGCTTCTGCGCAGCAGAAAGACGGTTATCTAATGACTTATTTTATTCTAAATGATCTAAACCAACGCTGGACAAATATGGATAAACATGAAATGTACTGTTGTGGACACTTAATAGAAGCTGCCATAGCCTATTATAACGCTACGGGCAAAAAAACTTTATTGGACATTGCAATCAAATATGCTGACCATATAGATAAAACCTTCGGAGAACAGAAAAAGAAATGGGTACCTGGCCATCAAGAAATTGAACTAGCATTGGTAAAACTTTACCGTGCGACTAAAGATCAACGGTATCTGCATCTTTCCCACTGGCTACTTGAACAACGCGGACAGAATCTAGGAGACTGGGAAAACAAGGATTATTATCAAGACTTAAAGCCAGTAGCTCAACTATCCAAGATTAATGGCCATGCAGTACGAGCTATGTATATGTTTACTGGAATGGCTGACTTGGCTTCTATTACCGAAGATACAACTTACATACAAGCATTAGATCGTCTTTGGGATGACGTTGTTAACACTAAAATGTACATAACAGGAGGTATTGGTTCCTCTTGCAAGAATGAAGGTTTTACGGAAGATTACGATCTGCCCAATGCCGAAGCTTATTGCGAGACTTGCGCATCCGTCGGCATGGTATTCTGGAATCAACGAATGAATATGTTGAAAGGAGACGGTAAATATATTGATATACTGGAAAAAGCTATGTACAATGGAGCTTTAGCAGGCATCTCTCTGTCCGCAGATCACTTCTTTTATGTTAATCCGCTCGAATCCGATGGATCGCATCACCGCAAAGCCTGGTACGGTACAGCCTGCTGCCCAAGCCAAATCTCACGTTTCCTGCCTTCTGTCGGTAATTATATTTATGCAACTTCATCCAATGCCCTGTGGATAAACTTATATATTGGTAGCACAACAACCGTTAATATTAACAATATACCCGTAGACATAAGCCAAACGACCGACTACCCATGGAAAGGTAAAGTCACATTACACGTAAATCCCTCACAAAACCAAACTTTCACTATCAAACTACGATTACCCGGATGGTGTGATAAGTACACATTAGCTGTCAACGGGAAAGAATATAGAGCAAAGCAAGAAAGGGGGTATTTGTTAATAGAACGAAGCTGGAATGCTAACGATAGTATCACATTTGATATGCCAATGCCTATAAAAGTAATGTCAGCAGACCCACGTGTAAAAGCCAACATCGGCAAACGTTGTCTACAACGAGGCCCATTAGTGTATTGCATGGAGGAAGTCGACAACCCGTTATATAATAAAGCCACCATATCCCCATCGATGGACTATAAAGCAACTTTCACCCCCCAATTATTAAACGGTATCATAAGTATAACAGCTACTGCTGCAGACAGTGCAAGCTATCAATTCATCCCCTATTATGCATGGGATAACCGTTCTCCCGGCAAGATGAAAGTTTGGATCGATTATGTAGAATAAGCAATATTACAAATTATCTAACTCAACGTCACCATGAATATATCAACCAATATAAGAGATTCACTATTTTAACGTGGTCCTTACTGGATCGATGGAATATTGCCATTGACCTACATTATGGATAATAGCCTTCTAAAGCAGAAAGTCCAATCATGGGTGGAATGGGCCTTACAAAGCCAACACTCCGATATTTTTTTCGGCCCTTCTAGCAGTTATCCCCTTCTAGCAGTTATCCCCCGAAAAAGGACTACAACGGTGACCTAGAATGGTTGTTTTTAAAGTTCCTAAAAAATATTATTCGGCAACTAGAGACAAACGAGTTATAAATTTTATGACACGTTATTTTCGCTATCAACAGCAGACTCTTCCCAGTCAGCCGCTAGGAAACTGGGCCTTTTGGACAGAATATCGTGCTTGTAAAAATTTACAAATTGTTTACTGGCTTTATAAGCTGACTGGAGATTCTTTTCTACTAGATTCAGGTGCCGTCCAACAATTCCATGGGCAATCACAAGGTATGTATGGTGGTGATGAAGCAATACACGGTAACAATCCCACATAAGGAACCACACTATGTGCTATAGCCGAATCAATGTTTTCCCTCGAAAAAATGAGCCAAATAACAGGCATTAGCTAGCAAAGTCTTTGGGAGATACCCCGAATTGTTTTTGAAAACATTTGGCGAAATAAGAAGGAGAATTAAATCCAACCATATAACAAATCTCACTTATCCTATTCTCACCATCTTTCAACAATTGAGCAGCCCTCTTCAAACGTTCCAAACGAAGATATTCATTCGGACTCAAATCCAGTACTCCTTTTATTTTCCGATAAAAATTAGAACGACTCATATTTAGATTATCTGCCATATCATCCATACTGAACTCCGGATTAGTATAATTGATTTGGATGACCTCATTTAGTTTCTTTATAAATTCTTCATCCGCTTTTGTCAATGCCATCGTATTAGCAGCCACAAAAGGAGATTTCGCAAAAGTCCGACGCAATTTTTCCCGATTCTGAATAAGATTGGAAGCACAAGCCTGCAAATACTCCACTGAGAACGGTTTTTCGATATATGCGTCGGCTCCCAACTCCATCCCTTCTATCTTAGACTGAATATTTGTCTTCGCTGTCAACAAAATAATTGGAATATGGCTATAATTCAAATCCGACTTAATCGTTTTACACAGTTCAAAACCATCCATAACTGGCATTACTACATCACTAACCACCAAATTCACATAATTGCCATCCAGTAGCTGCAATCCTTCCACCCCATTGGTAGCTGTCAATACCATATATTCTTTCGACAATTGGCGTACAACAAAGGAAAGCATATCCGGATTGTCCTCTACGACTAATATAGTTGGCCTATTATCTTTTTTGTCAATATGTTCTGCAGGAGCTTCTTTCATCTTATCCATTTCGACTTCCACTTCCGGTGTCAATGTAATGGTCATATCCTGTATAATTGGTAAAGTCAGGCAGAAAATATTACTTCTCTCCCCTTTTTCCATAGCAAGAGTTCCCTGGTGCAATTCAGCTAATGAACGGGAAAGAGCCAATCCGATCCCCGTTCCAGTAGTCACCTTTCCATCTTCTTTCTCATTAAAGCGGGCAAAAGGTTTAAAGATCTCCTCTTTCATTTCGTCAGGGATAATCACACCATCATTATCTGTACGAATACGGAAAGATTTATCATCATCTGTATCTGGCACTTCCAGCGATATATGCACGTAACTTTCCGCATATTTCACTGCATTATTCAACAAGTTACTGATAATTTTCGTAAATGCTTCCTGATTGATATGTGCATAAAAATCCTGTTCAGGTACATTCAAAACAAAATTCAACCCTTTCTGCTTTGCCAAAGAAGTAAAGCGTTTATGAGTTTCTTTCAAGATTTCCGTAACATTACATTCAGTAAAGTTCAAGCGGAACCCCTGACTTTCCGTTTTACGGAAATCAAGTAATTGATTAACCAGATTCAGCAACCGTTCCGTATTCTGTTTCATGACATTCAAATCTTCCCGAGTTTCTGCATCCACCTGTTTCTTTAATATAATATTTTCCAACGGACCTTTTATCAATGTCAACGGAGTGCGTATCTCGTGGGCCACATTCGTAAAGAAGTCAATCTTTGCATGATATACCTCACGCTCCTTTTCCTGTTCAAACTTCTCCATCTGCCGACGATGTTTGTAATTACTACGTCTCTTGAAATACATAACCGCATACAGAGAGCAACCTATTATCAACAAAGCATATATGAAATAAGCCCAAATTGAAAGATAAAAAGGAGGTAATATCTGTACCTTTAATGATACTCCTTCTTCATTCCATACCCCATCACTATTAGACACCTTAACCTTAAATATATAATTGCCATAACGCAAATTGGAATAAGTAACGATAGGACTTTCACCGACCGTCAACCAATCTGTATCAAAACCATCCAACTTATACATGATCTTACTCATTTTCGGAGCCTGAAAGTCCAATGCAGCTACCCGAAAAGAGAAAGAATTCTGATTGGCCCGAAGTACGATTTCATCAGAGAACGTGATACTTTTCTCCAACGGAGATCCCGGATCACCCACATACACTTCCTTACCAAACAACAGAAAATCCGTAATCACAACAGAAGGAAGAGACTTGTTCTCCGAAAAAGTCTTCGGATTAAACGCTACAAAGCCATCAATACTTCCTAAATAGATCGTTCCATCCTCCGTCTCAAAACTCGACCGATAGTTAAACTGATCTCCCAACAAACCGTTGGAAGTTGTATATACTTTCATCCCACCTGTAGCCGGCTGAAAGCATACCAGGCCATTATTGGTAGTCAGCCAAAAGAATCCTTCTTTATCCTCCACAATCTGATAAACCACATCGTTCGGCAATCCGTCAGCCAAACTATAATTGGTGAAAGTCTCCGTATCCGAGTGAAAACAGCAGAAGCCTCCACCTTGAGTAGTCAACCACACCTGACGATGTGAATCCTCAAAGATACTTACCACTTTATCATAGGGTAGACTTTTCGGATTATTTTCATCATGCAAATAGTTTTTCCATCTTTTCTCGTTTACATTATAACAATAAGCACCATTTGCATAAGTTGCAAGCCAGAGGTTACCACCGGAATCTTCTTTTATATCATATACAAACTTCCCATTCAGTTCCGGTATCCGGTCAAAACCATCCAACTGTTTATTATAGCGCAACAAACCAAATAAAGTACCTAAATAAATATCTCCCGTCGTTGTCCGGCAAATAGAAAAAACACTATTATCCACTAACGAATGAGGTGACTCTGTTTTCAGATACGTTTTTACAATAGCTCCCGTCCGCGTATCCACCACTTTCACTCCCTTTGAGAAAGTTCCCACCCAAAGGTTATCACCAACCATACACAACCCATGTACATTTGTAAAAGCATTGCTCGGTGTGAAGAAAGAGAAAGTCTTTGTTTTAGGATTAAAACGATTCAAGCCTCCATCTTCCGTACCAATCCACAAAATACCCTGATTATCCTGACAAAACTCACGTACACGTTTCCCCTGCAACCCGTTCGCTGCTCCTTTTGGATAATATTTCTCAAAATTCGTATAGAAACGGGGATAATAGTTTATCCCACCGAAGTAAGAACCAATCCAGATACCACCTTCGCGGTCTTTGCACAAAGAATAAATAGCATTATCTGACAAAGAGTACGGATCGTTAATCGAACTACGCAAATGAACATACTTGCCCGTCCGGAGATTATAAATATAAAGCCCCGACTCTGCGCCAATCCAAAGTTCATTGTCAGAAGCCACCAGCAATTCACGGCAGAATACAGACTCTCCACCTTCATCCACCGAAAGCAAGTCATGTAATTTATTCGAAGTCAGATTCAGCTCCTTCACCCCTCCTTTCAATGAACCTACATACAGGCAGTTGTACGCACCTTTCGCGAGGCATATCACAACATCGTTCGCATAAGTTTCTTGTTTATCCACAGGAGACAGATAGGGATGAAGTGTTTTCAAGCGGTCTTTCGAATAGAAAAGTCCGTCACCGTAACAGCCAATCCAAAGCGTTCCGCTATTATCAAAAGCAAAAGTCTGCACATTGCTGGTAAGAAAAGAAAAATCCTTTAATGTATGATTCCGAAGTTGGTCCTTTTCCAAATCATAGCAGAACAATCCTTGTGACTCTACAGCCATCCAGACGCATCCCTGATTATCACCGGATATTGCAGTTACTGTGTGTTCTACTCTTGTACCCTCCAGACTGAGTTCGGTAAAGTGCAAAAAAGAATCTTTCTCCGGATAATAAACGTAGAGCCCCACATCTGTTCCTATCCAGATATTTCCCTCAGCATCCTCATAGAGAGCCGTAATAAAATTATTGCCAATGCTTTGCCGACTACGATTATCATGTTTGAATTTACGGAACGACAAACCGTCATACCGGTTCAGTCCATCCTTCGTACCGAACCACATGAATCCTTGCTTATCCTGCAAAATCGCATTGACTGTATTCTGGGATAATCCGTTTTGTACACTCAGATTTTTGAAATAATAATGTTCATTCGCCACTTGTGCATGGCAAATGCCCGAGTAACAAACAAGACAGATCAAAAGTAGTAAAGTCTTCTTCATATTACGTGTTTTCTAGCTTTCTGTTTGAATTACCAAATGTAGGCAAAATAACAAAAGAAAGATAGTAATTACGTCTCAATGAATAATAAAATAGTCCTATTTCTCTATTCGAATACGTGCGTCAACCGCCACAACCGCCTTCTCAGTTGCCAAAAGCGGGTTTATATCCATTTCTTTAATCTCTGTCGCAAAACGGAGCAAGGTAGACAAACGAACAATGATTTCCGCAAACTTATCCTCATTCACCCCCTTTTGACCACGTGTCCCCTGTATGATTTTATAAGCCCTCAGCGAATGAATCATCGAATAAGCCTCTTCATAAGAAAGCGGTGCCAAACCCGAAGAGACATCCTTCAGCACTTCCACAAAAATACCTCCCAGACCACAAAGGACCACATGCCCGAACTTCTCCTCATATTTCGCTCCAATGAAAAGTTCCGTACCTTTCAGCATTGGCTGTACCATGATTGCTTTCGCATCGGCTATTTGCATCATACGGTCAAACTCCAGAGACAAATGTTGCTCACTCTTGATATTCAACACGACCCCGCCAACATCCGATTTATGCACAGGTCCAACGACTTTTGCCACCACCGGAAATCCGCAACGACGGGCAAAAGCCACCACTTCTTCCTTACTATCCGACACAAATTCATCTACAAGCGGAATACCGGCTGCATGGAGCAAAGCCTGTACATGATGAGGCGCGATATATCCGTCATCCGGAATAGAATCAATGATCCGCCGAATTCTCGGAACATCCACCCCGAACAGTTCTATTTCAGGAACTGCCGGTTTAGGAGCATTCACAATGCGGGAAAGAGCAGTCCCTAATGTGACCTCATCCGAAAAGTTCACGTGACCTTTAGCAAGGAACGCTGCCACTTCCGCTCCGGCAGTATTGATGGAAGGAAGTATCGGGAAAATCGGTTTACTGCAAACCTGCATTTTCTCATGAAGCACATCGTACATCTCGAACATAGTGACTAGTCCCGGAGTTCCAAAAATGGCCATCACAGCATCTATATTCTCAAATTTCTCTTCACAATAGTCAATACAAAGACGCAGATGTTCCGGGGTTCCCGTAGCAAGAATATCAATCGGATTACCGACAGCAGCTCCCGGAAAGAGTTGCGCTTTCAGTTCTTCTGCCAGGTTACCTTCTAACTTCGGCACATTCAGCCCCCCCTTGCTCAACGCATCCGTCAGCATTACTCCGGGACCTCCGGCATGAGTGATAATCGCAAAATTCTTTCCCTTCAGTTCGGGCAAGGTAAACACACAACCGACGGTAGTCAGCTCCTCACGTGAGAAACAACGTACAATTCCCGCTTTACGAAACAAAGCCTCAACAGCAGAATCCGAGCTGGCAATAGCTCCCGTATGCGAAGAAGCCGCACGGCTTCCACTTTCCGAGCTTCCCGCCTTAATCGCTGCAATCTTACACCCTTTTCTTATCAATGAAGAAGCATGGAACAATAATCGGTCCGGATTTTGGATACTTTCAATATAGAGCAATTTGATTCGTGAATCATTTTCAGAATCGAAGTTCTCATCCATAAACTGTAATACATCCTCCACCCCAATCTGTTTGGCGTTTCCTACCGACCATACAGAGTTGAACTGCAATCCTTTAGTCACCGCGCTTTCCAAAATGAATACGGCTGTAGCACCCGAACTGGAGATAAGATCCACTCCTTTCGGATTTAAATTTGGAATTGGTTGACTGAACACACTATGGTGCCAAGTATTCATCAATCCGATGCAGTTAGGTCCTATCAACGACGCGCCATATTTGTTTACAGTTTCCAGAATACGTTCTTCCAACAATGCCCCCTCATGAGTCTCCTCACCAAAGCCGGCAGAAAGTATGATAAAAGCCCGGGTATGCTTCCGACCAGCCAATGTTTCTACAATGCCAGGACACATTGAAGCAGGAACCGCCAATACCGCAAGGTCCGTATCAGGCACGTCTTGCACATCCGCAAAGGCAGGAACTCCCTGCACTTCTTTCTCTTTTGGGTTCACAGCCCGAAGTTCTCCCTGATAACCCCCGTTTATCAGGTTCTTTAATATTGCGCCACCCGGCTTATGTACATTATTCGAAGCCCCTACTACAACAATGCTCTCAGGGCGCAGCAACTGGGTTGTTATCATATCATACTCTAATTTTCGTTTAACTTGAATACAAATATATTCTTTCTTACGAGAAAAAAGAAAGAAAAGTCACTATCTTTGCACATTACAAAGCTGAAAACAATAAAATCACACGATACAATGGAAAAGAAATTCAAAAGAACCACCGTCACATCGGCATTGCCCTATGCGAACGGACCTGTCCACATCGGTCATCTGGCCGGTGTATACGTACCCGCAGATATTTATGTACGCTATCTGCGCCTGAAAAAAGAAGATGTATTATTCATCGGCGGTTCGGACGAACACGGAGTGCCTATCACGATCCGTGCCAAGAAGGAAGGAATCACCCCGCAGGATGTAGTAGACCGTTACCATTCCTTGATTAAAAAGTCATTCGAGGAATTCGGAATCTCATTCGACGTGTATAGCCGCACCAGTTCACCGACCCATCACCAACTGGCTTCGGACTTCTTCAAAACATTGTACGACAAAGGAGAATTTATCGAAAAAACGTCCGAACAATACTACGATGAAGAAGCTAAAACATTCCTCGCCGACCGTTATATCACCGGAGAATGTCCTCACTGCCACTCGGAAGGAGCATACGGCGACCAATGTGAGAAATGCGGTACTTCACTCTCTCCGACAGATCTTATTAATCCGAAAAGCGCCATTAGCGGGAGCAAGCCGGTAATGAAAGAAACCAAGCATTGGTATCTTCCCCTCGACAAACATGAGGCATGGCTGCGCAAATGGATTCTGGAAGATCATAAAGAATGGCGTCCCAACGTATACGGTCAATGCAAAAGCTGGCTCGACATGGGCTTGCAGCCACGTGCCGTAAGCCGCGACCTCGATTGGGGAATCCCCGTTCCCGTAGAAGGAGCAGAAGGAAAAGTTTTGTACGTATGGTTTGACGCGCCTATCGGATATATTTCCAATACCAAAGAACTACTTCCCGATAGTTGGGAAACATGGTGGAAGGATCCTGAAACCCGTTTGATTCACTTCATCGGCAAGGACAACATCGTATTCCATTGCATCGTATTCCCTGCAATGCTGAAAGCTGAAGGCAGTTACATTCTGCCGGACAACGTGCCGAGCAACGAATTCCTAAACCTGGAAGGAGATAAAATTTCCACTTCCCGCAATTGGGCTGTATGGCTGCACGAATACCTGGCCGATTTTCCCGGAAAGCAAGACGTACTCCGCTATGTACTGACCGCCAATGCACCGGAAACAAAAGACAATGACTTCACCTGGAAAGACTTCCAGGCACGCAATAATAACGAGCTGGTCGCTGTATATGGCAACTTTGTGAATCGTGCCATGGTACTTACCCAAAAGTACTTTGACGGAAAAGTACCTGCACAGGGCGAATTGACTGACTATGACAAGGAAACTCTGAAAGAATTCGCAGACGTAAAAGCAGAAGTGGAAAAACTGCTCGACATTTTCAAATTCCGCGATGCACAGAAAGAAGCCATGAATCTGGCACGTATCGGTAACAAATATCTGGCCGACACAGAACCGTGGAAATTGGCCAAAACAGATATGGAGCGTGTAGGCACTATCTTGAACATTTCCCTACAGCTGGTTGCCAACCTCGCCATCGCTTTTGATCCGTTCCTGCCGTTCAGTTCGGAGAAACTCCGTAAGATGCTGAATATGGACACATTCGAATGGGCTGAACTAGGAAAAGACAATCTGCTGCCCGTAGGCCATCAGTTGAATAAGCCGGAACTGCTGTTTGAAAAGATCGAAGACGCTACTATCGAAGCACAAGTACAGAAGTTGCTTGATACTAAAAAAGCAAACGAAGAAGCGAACTACAAAGCCAATCCGATTCGTCCGAACATCGAGTTCGATGATTTCACGAAATTGGACATCCGTGTAGGTACTATCCTCGAATGCCAGAAAGTTCCAAAGGCAGATAAGTTGTTGCAATTCAAAATCGACGACGGACTGGAAACACGTACTATCGTATCGGGCATTGCCAAACACTATCAACCGGAAGAGCTGGTAGGCAAACAGGTTTGCTTCATCGCCAATCTTGCCCCGCGCAAACTGAAAGGTATCGTCAGCGAAGGAATGATTCTGAGCGCCGAAAATAATGATGGCAGTTTGGCTGTTATTATGCCGGGACGGGAGGTAAAGCCGGGCAGCGAAGTAAAATAAAAAGTTCCTTAAACTCAAGGAGACAACCGGGCAACTGACACAAGGGGTCCGGTTGTGCATTCATTTAGAGATACTAATATAAATGAGCGAACAATCGTTAAAGGAGAAAACAGCTAAAGGACTCTTTTGGGGAGGAATAAGCAACACTATCCAACAGTTGCTGAACTTGTTTTTCGGTATCTTCTTGGCAAGGATCCTGAACGCAGGAGATTACGGTATGGTAGGCGTGCTCGCCATCTTTCCGGCCATAGCCAACAGCTTACAAGAAAGCGGATTCACCGCTGCCCTAACCAATAAGCACGACGCTGACGACAAAGACTACAATGCAGTCTTTTGGTTCAGTACTCTGATGGGAGCAGGTATGTATCTGTTGCTTTTCACAGCCGCTCCGTTGATCGCAGCATTTTACGAGACTCCGGCACTGACTCCTTTAGCACGTTTCCTTTTTTTAGGATTTTTCATATCCAGCACAGGTATCGTCCACAATGCCATCCTGTTCAGAAACCTCATGGTGAAAGAGAAAGCCAAAATAGACATCAGTGCTCTCATCCTTTCAGGAGCCGTCAGTGTCATCATGGCTATCAATGGAATGGCCTATTGGGGTATTGCCGCACAAAGTGTAATCTACATCACTGTCGTCACCCTTCTTCGGTGGTACTTCTCGCCTTGGCGTCCATCTTTCCACATCGATCTCAGTCCGTTGAAAGGAATGTTCGCCTTCAGCAGTAAACTGTTACTCACCAATATACTGAATCAGATCAACGCCAATCTTTTTTCCGTATTGTTGGGAAAGTTCTTCACTAAACCCGAAGTAGGCTATTACACCCAAAGCAACAAGTGGATGATGATGGGGCATCTTATCATTGCCAGTTCTGTGAACACCATTGCCCAACCAACTTTCGCACAATTGGCTAATGATAGGGAACGGCAAGTGCGCGTGTTTCTGAAATTGCTGAACTTCATAGCTTTCATTTCCTTCCCCGCCATGTTGGGACTCGCTTTTATCTCACGCGAATTCATCACCATTACCATAGGCACGAAATGGCTGCCTTCCGTCCCCATCCTGCAGTTGCTCTGCATCGTGGGAGCCGTATGGCCTATCACCAATCTCTATTCACAGTTTGCTATCAGCAAAGGAGCTTCCAACATTTTTTTATGGGTAAATTCGATTTTTGGAATAATGCAACTCATCGTGGCACTTTGCATAATTTCATTCGGGATATGGTGGTTGGTTTTCGCAAATGTGATGGGTTATCTCGTTCTTTTGGCAATCTGGCAATGTATCATAAAGCGTCAGATAGGCATTCCGCATATGCAGGCCGCCAAAGCAATCATGGCCTATGTATTTCCCACGTTATTATCTTTCACTATCGCCCATTATGCTACCTGTATGATCAGTAACCTCTACTTACTGATGACCGCCAAGATTCTGATAACCGCCGTATGCTATATAGTTATCATGAAATTCTGCCATTCCGAAATCCTGAACGAGTGTACCGCCTTCGTCACTAAGCAACTGAAGAAGAAATAATCTCCCTAAAACAGACTAAGATGAAAGAAATAAAAATTAACTTCACTGACTTCTGGAAAGGCTTTATCCCTGAGGAAAGCTTTATTTACCGATTCTTGTCGCAGTATTACAAGGTGACGCTCAGCCCCTGCCCGGATTATCTGTTCTACTCCTGCGGAGGCTACCGGCACTTGGACTATCCGGACAGTATCAGAATATTCTATACGGGAGAAAACATTGTCCCCGACTTCAACATCTGCGATTACGGAATCGGATTCCATCACCTGAAGTTTGAAGACCGCTTTGTCCGCTTTCCACTATTCCTTACCCACAAGAACTGTTGGGAGGAGCTTAACAGATTGGAACAACCCAAACAGATCACCTCCGAACTGGCACAACGTAAGTTCTGTAACTTTGTCTACTCCAATGGGCAAAAGTCCGATCCGCTGAGAGAATATTTCTTCCATGAACTCTCCAAATACAAGAAAGTAGATTCAGGAGGCAGATATCTCAACAATATAGGCGGGCCTGTGGAAGACAAACTTGAATTTCTACGACAATATAAATTCACCATCTCATTTGAGAATTGTTCAATGTCCGGTTACGCTACAGAAAAGATCATCGACCCGATGCGCGTCAACTCACTGCCCGTTTACTATGGCGATCCTCACATCTATACCGACTTCAACACCGACTCCTTCATCTGGCTGAAAGACCGGGAATCTGTGGACAAAGCCATTGGCGAGATCATCCGACTCGACCGTGACGACAAAACATACTTGAATAAATTAAGCCAACCTTGGTTCAGCCATTCCTCTATACAGGAGTTTTATACCGACCAACTTCACCGGTTCTTCCGTCAGATCATGGAGCAGCCGAAAGAAAAGGCTTTCCGAACCACGAACTTCGCATGGGCAGGACAATACAAACAGAACATGAAACGGACCGCGCCTTTAAGCCACAATTGCCTTTTCAGCAATATATGGAAAGTAATTGACAAGTTCTCGAAAAAGAAAGACCGATAAGAAAGAAGATAAAGATGGAAAAAGTAAAAGTAAGCGTCATTATACCCGTCTACAATACAGCAGTCTATCTGTCGGAAGCGATCGGCAGCATTCGCAGGCAAACACTGACGGAACTAGAGATCATCGCAATCAATGACGGGTCGACGGACGACAGCCTCTACATACTGGAAAATCTGCAAAAGGAAGAACCACGTCTGAAGGTCTACTCGCAAGCTAATCAAGGACAGTCAGCAGCCAGGAATGTCGGTATCCGACATGCCGTCGGAGAGTATCTCTACTTCTTCGACAGCGATGACTTTCTGAGCGCAGAGGCTTTGGAAGCGTGTTACACAACAGCCATACGCCAACAGAGCGACATTGTATTCTTTGACGCCCTCATCATGGACCGTATCTCCCCAAATATGCCCCACCTGCCCTATCAGCGCAAGGAAGTATTCGGTGCAGGCATAGACTCGGCAGAATGTCCGGGACCGGTATTGCTGAAAGAACTGATGAAACAGAATAAGTTCTCCGCCTCTCCTTGTCTCAACTTCATCTCAGCAAAGTATTTGAAAAAGAAGCAATTGCAGTTCTATCCCGGCATTATTCACGAAGACCAGCTCTTTACCTTTCTTCTTTATCTCCAGGCAGACCGTATTTCCTATCTTCCTCAAGATTATTTCCACCGTCGGATACGTGAAGCCTCTACCATGACCTCACCCGTCAGTATGAGAAACATCAGCGGTTACCTCACAGTCTGCAAGGAGTTGAAAGGCTTTAAGCAAGCTCTCCTCACGACCGAGCAACAAGCCTTGATACAACTACAGATAAAGACACTGGTCAATATCATGGCATCTACTGCTATCACTCTTCCTTTTGGTAGCCGAATGGCGATATTAAAAGAGCTATTGCAACATTTTCCCGGTAAGCTCCGTCCACAATCGATATTATTGTTACTTTTGCCTTGCTTGAAATTAAAAAAGAACAAACCGTTATGATTACCTTGATACCAGTAGGAGGTCTGGCCAACCGAATGAGAACCATCGCATCCGCCCTGACATTAGCCCGTAATTGCGACAGTCCGTTGCGAATCGTATGGTTTAAAGATCGGGGACTGAATTGCCGCTTCGACCAGCTATTCCGACAGCCCGTCACCTTTCCGAATGTAGAGGTGATTGAAGCCGGACGTATGGATATCATCCGTTACGACCGTCCCCGCAGGCGTAACATCCGGATTCCCCGTCTGATACAAAAGCTACTGTTCGATTCCTGTATCTACGAAGATGAAGTGATTCAAAAGCGAGATAATGGCTTCGACTTTGAGTCTTGGGTGAAAAGCCGGAAAAACGTATATATAGCAAGCTATATCTGTTTCGTCCCCTACTCCCACCGGCTATTGAGGGAGTTTTTCCTTCCGGTGGCTTCCATACAGAACAAAGTAGACGGGATAGTCCGCCATTTCGATGCCCACACGATTGGAGTCCATATCCGACGGACAGACAACATCCATTCAATCCATCTCAGTCCGCTTTCTCTGTTTATCGAGCGTATCCAACAAGAGATTCAGACCGACGGACAGACTAAGTTCTATTTGGCTTCCGACTCACCGGAAGATAAGAACACGTTAGCAGAACGGTTCGGTGACAGAATATACACTCACCATTTCTCGGCAGAGCGCAACCGCCCCGAAGGGATACAGGATGCGCTTGCTGAATTATTGGTTCTGTCGCGCACTCATCAAATCATCGGTTCTTGTTGGAGTTCTTTTTCCGAGATAGCTGCCCAATTGACTGATATCCCATGTATCATTCTTAAAAAAAACTGAATTATGCCCCACACCGCACCTATTTTGCTGTTTGTTTACAACCGTCCCAATCATACGAGGCAGACCGTCGCCTCTTTGCTGAAAAATAGTCTGGCCGCTGAAAGTCCGTTATTCATCTACTCCGACAACGCCAAAACAGACGCAGACCTGCAGGCTGTAGAGGAAACCCGCCAGTTTATCCGCCATATCGGCGGCTTCGCCTCCGTCACCCTCATCGAACGGGAAGAGAACTGGGGACTTGCGCGTAATATCATTGACGGAGTTACCACACAAGTCAGCCGCTTCGGGCGAGTTATCGTAATGGAAGACGACTTGATTACAGCACCTTACTTTCTACAATTTATGAACGATGCACTTGAGACTTACAAAGACGAGCCACGCGTCGGTCACATACAAGCTTGTGATTTCACCAACGACCCTTCCCTGCCCGATACATTTCTTATCAAGTTTACCGGAAGCTGGGGGTGGGCTACTTGGGACAGAGCATGGAAATATTTCAATCCCGACGGGAAAGAGCTGCTCCGCCAATTGGAAGAACGTAACCTCACACGGAGATTTGACCTCAACGGGAATTATCCTTTCACACGAATGCTGAGACGCCAAATCGAAGGGAAAAACAATTCATGGGCCATCCGCTGGAATGCCAGCCTGTTTTTAGCAGATATCCTCTCGTTAAACACCGGACGTTCACTTATTCAGAACATCGGTTTCGATGGAAGCGGCACCAACTGCGGCGGTGGAGGTTTATACAGTTCCACCTTATGGATGAAACCGCTCCCAATAGAAAAATGGTCGCCAATAGAAGAAAATGAAAAAGCCAGAGAAGCATTCGCACGCTATTACCACCGCACAAATTGCTTTATGGCCAAAGCGATCCGACGAATTAAACGTACCTTGAAAGGAGACTTCGGCGCATGAAAATATACTATTATCACACACGCCCCATACAAGAAGCATTGGACGAATGGAAGAACCATTTACACCCCGGACATATATTATATGGGCTCACTCATTTCAGTAAACACGGTATTCACCCGATACTCCACCATTACCGTCATTTCGCATCCCGTATACGGTTCTCACTCTACAATTTCTTTGAAATCATACGTTGCAAAGAACCGTACGACCTTTTGTATGGTACCTCCTTTTACGGACTAGAGCTTATTATCTTCTTACGTGCGTTCGGATTGTACCGCAAACCCATTGCTATCTGGCACCATCAAGCCGTAGTCCGAAACTCCAACAAACTGAAGAATTTGATTTCCCGCTTTTATTACAGAGGTATCGATCAAATGTTCTTTTTCAGTCAGACGTTAATTGAGGACTCTTTAAAATCAGGCAAAGTCAACGCCGGTCAGTTGCACCTTATACATTGGGGAGCCGACCTTGATTTCTATGACTATCTGAGACAGCACCTTCCAGCCGCAAACGAAGAAGAACCGGAAAAGACGTTTATCACTACCGGGAAAGAGAATCGTGACTTCACCACCTTGTTAAAAGCATTTGCCGAAACAGGGCTTCCCCTCGATGTGTTTACCACGCCTGCCGCCGGAGACAAGAACTATGAGCTTTTACTAAAAAAATATATACCATATACCAACATACGGATACATTTCACGGGCGGTATCATCCCACACAAGCTCGCCACAGAAGTAGCACATTCAAAAGTAGTAGTCATCTGCTGCCTTGACAACCCCTACACCGTGGGACTCACCACACTGGTAGAAGCTTTTGCATTAGGACTCCCGGTGATTTGCTCACGTAATCCTAAATTTCAAATGGACATTGAAAAAGAAGGAGCAGGTATCTATGTAGACTATAATGATACGGAAGGATGGAAACAAGCCATCCGTTACCTCTACACCCATCCTGAAGAAGCACAGCAAATGGGAGCCAACGGTCGGAAACTGGCAGAACGGGAATATAATTTAGAACATTACAGCCGCGAATTATCGCAAATCTTAACTACTACGGTAAAAACTTATCGCAAGCAACCATAGATTTGCAACGAAAAGCGTACATTTGCATAAACTTTTATGCGCATGAGAGTACTAATCATCAATACTTCCGAACGAATGGGCGGTGCGGCTATCGCAGCAAACCGTCTGATGGAATCGCTCAACGGTGCCGGAATAGACACCGGGATGTTGGTACTGCACAAAATGAGCCACTCCGATAAAGTACATACCGTCGGTAAGTCTTGGCAAAGAAAGTTCACGTTTATCTGGGAACGTCTCATTATTTGGGCAAATAATCTTTTCAGCCGGAAGAATCTTTTTAGGGTATCCATTGCCAATACGGGGTTCGATGTCACCCGGCTTCCGGTTTTCAAAGAGGCAGATATCATTCACTTGCATTGGATCAATCAGGGCATGCTGTCCTTGCACAATATTCAACAAGTCATCACCTCCGGCAAACCTGTTGTCTGGACGATGCACGACATGTGGGAATGTACCTCCATCTGCCATTATTCCTACTCTTGCGAATCATTCAAAAACGAATGCGGAAACTGCCACTTTCTCCGTTTTCCCGGGAACAACGACTTGTCTCACCGCGTCTTCAAGAAAAAACAGAGCATACTCTCTCCGGCAAGAATAAATATCGTTACAGTAAGTAATTGGCTCGCCTCACAAGTACGCCAAAGTACACTACTCAAAGGAAAGCCGGTCACAGTGATACCGAACACACTCTCACTGAGCAACTTCCGGATACTTAATAAAGTAGAATGCCGACAAGCATTATCTCTTCCTGACAAACGGATTATCGTGTTCGGGGCTGCCCGTATTGATGATCCGATAAAAGGATTCCCAACGTTGATGGAGGCCATTCGCCTTTTAATCCAACGAAAAGACTTCCGGAGTGAAGAGTTGCATCTCATATTCTTCGGAAAGACCAAATATCCCCAACAGATTCTTCCGTTGATTCCTGTCAGTTACACCGACATGGGTTGGGTAAGCCAAGCGAAGGAACTTTCTCAAATCTATTCGGCAGCCGATGTCGCAGTGTCCGCCTCGCTCTACGAAACCTTCGGGCAAACACTGATTGAAGCCCAGTCTTGCGGTTGCCTGCCCGTATCGTTCGGCAACAGCGGGCAAGCAGACATCATCCGCCATAAAGAGAATGGATACTTGGCTGACTATCAGTCGGCGGAAAGTCTGGCCGACGGAATAAAATGGGGACTTACCGAAGGGAAAGAGCGGGTGTCACCGGAAGCAATGAGAAACGAAGTAATGACTAAATATTCGGGCAAGGTAGTAGCCGGACAATATATCAATCTGTATACAAGCCTGCTGGCAAGCAAACTTTAGAAAATGAGAATACTGATTATTAATACTTCTGAGAAGATGGGCGGTCCGGCCGTTGCGGCAAGCCGTCTGATGGAATCGCTGAAAAACAACGGTATCAAAGCTAAAATGTTGGTACGTGACAAACAGACCGACCAGATTAGTGTTGTCGGGTTGAACAGAAGCTGGTTGCAAGTATGGAAATTCATGTGGGAACGTCTTGTCATCTGGAGTGCCAACCGTTTTCACCGGAATCATATGTTTGATGTAGATATAGCGAATACCGGCACGGACATTACGTCACTTCCGGAGTTCCGTCAGGCGGATGTCATCCACCTTCACTGGGTCAATCAGGGAATGCTCTCATTGAAAGATATCCGAAAGATATTGTCATCCGGCAAGCCTGTAGTATGGACAATGCATGATATGTGGCCTTGTACCGGTATCTGCCACTATGCACGGGAATGTACCAAATACCGGAAGGAATGCCATCACTGCCCCTATATATATAAGGAAGGAGGCCGGAAGGATCTGTCATATCGCACTTTCCGCAACAAACAAGAACTTTATGCTCATGCCCCGATTCATTTCGTCACTTGCAGTCATTGGCTGAAAGAACAAGCACAAAGTAGTGCATTGCTTGCAGGAAAAGAGATTGTCAATATTCCGAACGCCATTAACACGAATCTCTTCAAACCACAAAAGAAGGAGGAGGCACGTACGAAATGTATGTTGCCGCAAAACAAAAAACTAATCCTGTTCGGTTCGGTAAAGATTACCGATAAGCGGAAAGGAGTCGAATATTTAATTGAGTCCTGCAAAATGCTGGCAGAAAAGCATCCGGAATGGAAAGATTCATTGGAGATAGTTGCATTCGGCAACCAATCCCAACAGTTACAGGCTCTGCTTCCCTTTCGTGTACACTCACTTCCTTACATAAAGAATGAGCATGAATTAGTGAATATATACAACTCAGTAGATATTTTCGCCATCCCATCGCTGGAAGAGAATCTGCCCAACATGATTATGGAAGCGATGGCATGTGGAGTACCGTGCGTAGGGTTCAATGTAGGCGGCATTCCCGAAATGATAGACCATCTGCACAATGGCTACGTGGCACAATACAAGTCTTCGGAAGATTTTGCCAACGGCATTCACTGGATATTGACAGAACCGGAGTACAGCGAACTCTCAGAACAAGCCCGCCGCAAGGTATTGGGCAACTATTCGGAGAGTATCGTTGCCAAAAGATATACGGATATCTATAACAAAATAACAGGAAAATATGCATAGCGTCCATCCCACTCCGAAATTCTCAATCATCACGGTAACATACAACGCCGAGAAGGTATTGGAGGACACCATTCTAAGTGTCATCTCACAAACCTATCATCACGTCGAATATATTATCGTAGACGGGGGATCTGAAGATAAGACCTTATCCATCATTGACCGGTACCGTTCGCGGATACACACTGTCGTCAGCGAGCCGGACAAAGGATTATACGACGCCATGAATAAAGGAATCTCTCTTGCCACCGGTGATTACCTTTGCTTTCTGAACGCAGGCGACTGCTTCCACGAAGATAATACATTACAGCAAATGGTACATACCATCATCGGCAACGAACTTCCCGATGTACTTTATGGAGAAACAGCCATCGTAGACAAGAACGGTCATTTCCTACGTATGCGCAGGCTATCCGCTCCGGAAACTTTAACGTGGAAAAGCTTTAAACAAGGGATGTTGGTCTGTCATCAGGCATTCTTCCCCCGCCACACGTTGGTAGAGCCGTATGATTTGCAGTACCGTTTCTCCGCTGACTTCGACTGGTGCATCCGCATCATGAAAAAAGCACGTACTTTGCACAACACTCACCTGACAATCATCGACTATCTGGACGAGGGCATGACCACCCGGAACCGGAAAGCATCCCTCAAAGAGAGATTCCGCATTATGGCAAAGCATTATGGATGGAGCAGTACCACGATACATCATGCATGGTTTGTGTTCCGAGCGGTTATCCATCGGTAGCCTAAAGCATAACAGGCAACGCAAGCAACTGATACATCAGCGTTCGTGCCATGCGTATCTGTCCTTTCGTGCTGGGATGCAAACGGTCATATCCCGCATCGTAGAAATAAATCAGTTGTTCTTCCACCATCGGATTCAATCCGGTCACCGCATTAAGATCAATCACGGGGACTCCCCACACATTGCCGGCCTCTTTAACAGCCTGCACGTAGGCATCCACATATTCGCCACAACTGTTCTGGTAGTTTTCATCCGGTTGCACATTCGTTTCTCCAAAATTGGCCAGTGAACGGTGCAACGGGGTCAACAACACAATCTGCTTGTCCGGGAAGAGTTGTTTCAGTCTATTGATTCCTATGTTGATACGTCCCTTATACGTGCTTCCATCCATTATAGGAGTACGTTTCTTACGGGTTTCCAGCTTTTGGGTTTGTCCATGGGCTACCATCACTTGTTCTTCTGTTTCCGTAAACCATTCTCCAATAGGTACACCGTCATTAAAATCATTCGTACCCATCAAAATCACGATAGCATCTACTTCTTCACCGTGTTCTTTCTTCAGTTGCTCGGCTTGCCGGGGCACATCATTCCATTGCCTGCCACTGATACCATATACATAAGGAGTGATTCCCAGCCATTCCTGCAGAAAATCCCAGTATTTCTTTATCTTGTCGCCATGACAGTTGGGATCTGTAATAGAGTCTCCCAAATATCCCACTCTTTTTCCTTGCCACGGGTGCCGGATGCATCCATTATTCGTTTCAACAGAGTTTGCCACTTTAGAAGATTGATTCTGTCCGCACAGAAAAGAGGAACAGAAAAACAGGAGGATACATGTGAGTAATAATTTGCTTTTCATCGGTATCATACATTAAATGAGAGATTTGTATTTAATATTCGACAAAAATAACTCAAAAAATGTAGTTTCAATCAATTTGGGCGATCAATCTCATCCATACAACCGGATATATAAACACATTCCTATTTGACTATTCTTGCTAAAATGCAAGTTTACAGTCTTTTTTCAACCAAGTTATCATTGAGTTTTACAGCTAAAACCCTATCTTTGCCACAAACTAAAAGAAAAATTGGATGTTTAACTCATTTTCATTCCATAAGGATTCCGTTCTGTAAATAATCTGTAAACCTTCCCCTCATTACAGATTATCCCTTATGTTTTCTGACATACTCTTGTCAGAGTTACCTTCTATATCTAAATTTTTAAACTACCAAAACATTAAAACAATGAGTAACGATTTTAAATCAATCCACGAATTCGATTTTACACTGATATGTAATTACTTCAAGGCATTAAAACGTCAAGGTCCCGGAAGTCCTGAAGTCACACAAAAAGCCGTAAGCTTCATCAACGAACTGTCCGACAAGGCACGAATAGCCGACATTGGCTGTGGCACAGGCGGTCAGACAATGGCATTAGCCAACTATACGAAAGGACAAATTACAGGTATCGACCTTTTCCCCGACTTTATCGAGCTATTCAACAAAAATGCAATAGAAGCCCATTGTGAAGACAGAGTAAAGGGTATCGTCGGCTCCATGGACGCTCTGCCGTTTCAAGAGGAAGAACTCGATCTGATCTGGTCCGAAGGCGCTATCTATAACATAGGATTCGAACGCGGTATGAACGAATGGAACAAATTTCTGAAAAAGAACGGATTTATCGCTGTAACGGAAGCCTCCTGGTTCACCCCGGAACGTCCCTCCGAAATAGAAGACTTCTGGATGGCCAATTACCCGGAAATCGATACGATCCCAAGAAAGATAATGCAAATGGAAAAAGCAGGATATATCCCGACAGCCCATTTCATTTTACCGGAAAATTGCTGGACCGAGCATTTCTATGCTCCCCAGCTCCCGGTTCAGGAAGCTTTCTTAAAGGAATATGCAGGAAATGAAGCAGCCGCAGACCTCATCACCGGACAACGGTATGAAGAGAGCCTATATAATAAGTATAAAGAATACTACGGCTACGTATTCTATATAGGACAAAAATCTAATGGGCGAAACGCCTACGGATTATAGAAGAGCTTTTGGCAAAGTTCCCTAAAATAGACAAATGGAATATGGACTTTGAGGATTGGGAGAAAATATTAAGAATCGAGTGCAGGGACATCTCTGCACTCGAAATATCGGAGGTACTCCGGAACAATCATATTTTTGCCACCGAACTGGAATAAAACCGGGAAGAGAAAACCTCTCAAACTCCCAACAGCTGTTTCAATTCAGCCACTCCTTCAGAAGCTCCCTTCTGAATTACATGTATCGAACGGGAAGTATGCGTATCTACCGGTTTCGGATCAATCAGATACACCTCTGCTCCTCTCGGTACATAATGAAGTAACCCCGCTGCAGGATATACATTAAGCGACGTACCGATAATAACGAAAATATCCGCTTTCTCCACATATTGGATGGCTGTTTCAATTTCCGGCACAGCTTCTCCAAACCATACGATAAAAGGTCGCAATTGAGTGCCGTCACCGGCCTTGTCCCCCATCTTCACTTCATATTCTTCCGGTTTCAGCTCTTTTATGTAATGGGGATTATGAGGATCTCTACTGGAACACACTTTCGTCAGTTCGCCATGCAGATGAATGATATGGCTGCTCCCGGCACGTTCATGCAAGTTATCGATATTCTGTGTCACCACCGTTACATGGAAGTTTTTCTCCAGTTCCGCCAACAATTCATGTCCACGGTTCGGCCTTACCTCCAACAGCTGTTTCCGACGCTCATTATAGAAATTAATAACCAAAGCCGGGTCACGCTGATAACCTTCAGGAGTAGCCACCTGCTCTACAGGATATTTATCCCACAAACCGCCCGCATCCCGAAATGTACTGATTCCACTCTCGGCACTCATACCCGCACCCGTCAAAACTACCAGATTCTTCATTACTATTCCTCCTTCTTTTTTAATAGCCACACAAATGTAATCAGAATCATCGAATAAACGAAAACTTTCTTACGCTTAATATAATCCGGTTTATACTGAACTTTAAGATGAAAGATATAGATAGTTAACATCAAACATACTAATATTTAATCGTCTGACTGTAGTTAAACTTTCGTCTGACTATAGTAACTCTTTCGTCTGACTATAGTTAGACGAAAAACAAACTATAGTCAGACGATTAATTATCTGCATAAACCAACCTAGATAATAAGAATAAGCCGATTAAATCCTACGAACAAAAAAACTAATTCTTTTGTAAAAAGCGGTTAACTTTCACAGATATAAGAATTTTTAAATACCAAATATTAAATCATTCAAATAAAACACGTACTTTTGCGATTCATAAATTTGCAATTGATTGAAGGCTAAAACTATGAAATACGCTTCAATCGCCAACAAAAAACATTATATGGATAAATTTAGTTACTCTATTGGCCTCGGAATCGGCCAGAACTTATCAAGTATGGGAATCGCCAACCTCTCGGTAGACGACTTCGCACAAGCTATCAAAGATGTATTGGAAGGCAACCAGACGGCTATCAGCCATCAGGAAGCCCGCGAAATAGTAAACAAGTATTTCGAAGAACTGGAAGCTAAAATGGGTGCCGCCGCTATCGAACAGGGGAAAGCATTCCTTGAAGAAAACCAAAAAAGAGCAGGCGTAGTAACTCTGCCCAGCGGATTGCAATACGAAATAATAAAAGAAGGTACAGGCAAAAAGCCTCAGGCTACCGATCAGGTAAAATGCCATTACGAAGGTACTTTGATTGACGGAACACTGTTTGACAGCTCTGTTCAGCGTGGTGAGCCCGCAGTATTCGGCGTGAGCCAGGTAATCCCGGGATGGGTTGAAGCACTGCAACTGATGCCGGAAGGTTCTAAATGGAAACTGTATATTCCGTCTGAACTGGGTTATGGCGCAAGAGGTGCCGGAGAAATGATTCCTCCCCACAGCACACTCGTATTTGAAGTAGAATTACTCGAAGTATTATAAATAAAAAATTTCAAAGCAAAATGAAAAAAGTTAGTATTTTTATGGCAATCGCCGCTGCTGCAAGCCTTGCTTCTTGCACAGCTCAGTCTCCTAAAGCAAATCTGTCAACAGAACTCGACTCCCTGTCTTATTCTATCGGTATGGCTCAGACTCAAGGTTTGAAAGGCTACCTGACAGGCCGTCTGGATGTTGATACTGCTTACATGGCAGATTTCATCAAAGGTTTGAACGAAGGTGCAAACAAAACCAGCAAGAAAGATATCGCTTACATGGCAGGTTTGCAAATCGGTCAACAGATCAGCAACCAAATGATGAAAGGTATCAACCAGGAGTTATTTGCCGGCGACTCTACTAAAACAATCAGCAAAGCTAACTTCATGGCAGGTTTCATCGCAGGTACTTTGGAAAAAGGCGGCATGATGACTATGGAAGAAGCTCAGACTTATACCCGTACAGCTATGGAAACAATCAAAGCAAAAGCTTTGGCTGAAAAATACGCTGACTACAAAGCTGAAAACGAAAAGTTCCTTGCCGACAATAAGACTAAAGAAGGTGTGAAAACAACTCCGAGCGGTCTGCAATACAAAGTGATCACTGAAGGTAAAGGTGAAATCCCTGCTGACACTTGCAAAGTGAAAGTTAACTACAAAGGTACTTTAATTGACGGAACAGAATTTGACAGTTCTTACAAACGTAAAGAACCGGCTACTTTCCGTGCTAACCAAGTAATCAAAGGTTGGACAGAAGCATTGACTATGATGCCTGTCGGTTCTAAATGGGAACTTTACATCCCTCAGGAACTGGCATACGGTGCTAGAGAATCAGGCGGCCAGATCAAACCGTTCTCTACTTTGATTTTCGAAGTTGAGCTGGTGGGCATTGAAAAAGATAAGAAATAAGAAAGTTTCTTTCTAAATAGAAAAAGGAAAGAGGTGCAAAGCGTTTGCCCCTCTTTTTTTTGCTTTTTCCTATTTTTTTTCTCGGAAAAGAAGAATAATTAAAATAAATCTCTATATTTGCTTACTATTTGATAACAACTGGAAATTATAATTTATTATTATGGAAAGAATAGACAATCTCGACAGGCAGATACTAGAAATTATTTCCCAGAATGCCCGTATCCCTTTCAAAGACGTAGCAGCCGAATGTGGAGTGTCACGTGCAGCCATCCATCAGCGTGTGCAAAGACTGATTGACTTAGGTGTCATTGTAGGCTCGGGCTACCACGTTAATCCCAAATCTTTGGGCTACAGAACGTGTACATACGTCGGTATCAAATTGGAAAAAGGCTCTATGTACAAAGCTGTTGTGGCAGAACTTCAGAAGATTCCCGAAATTGTGGAATGTCATTTCACTACAGGACCATACACTATGCTGACCAAATTGTACGCATGCGACAACGAGCATCTGATGGATTTGCTGAATAACAAAATGCAAGAGATACCGGGTGTAGTAGCCACCGAGACATTGATTTCTCTGGAACAGAGCATCAAGAAAGAAATCCCCATTCGCATAGAAAAATAACAAGCGATGGAGTTTCTGAATGAATATCACCTTGCAGGGCTATTTATCGGAATTTGTACCTTTTTGATTATCGGCCTTTTTCACCCCGTTGTGGTAAAGGCCGAATATTATTGGGGCACTAAATGTTGGTGGATATTCCTGATACTCGGTATAGGCGGTGTCATAGCGTCATTGAGCATTGACAATGTAATTCTGTCCTCCCTGCTAGGCGTATTCGCTTTCTCTTCCTTCTGGACCATTAAAGAGGTCTTTGAACAGGAAGAACGGGTACGGAAAGGCTGGTTTCCCAAGAATCCGAAACGCAAATATAAGTTTTGAAGGCAAAGAATAGCAGATTTTTCAGAAAAGAATTTGCATAATTCGACAGAAAGCACTACTTTTGTGACCGCATCCAGTAAATGGATACACCGGACTTGTAGCTCAGTTGGTTAGAGCAACAGACTCATAATCTGGAGGTCCCTGGTTCAAGCCCAGGCTGGTCCACTTTAATAATCAAGCACTTACAGAGTTTCTGTAGGTGCTTTTTCTTTTACAGGTGACCTTCAGGTGACCTTTTTGAAGCGAAACTCTGCAAGAGTGACCTTTTGAAATTGCATGGGATTGCAGAGAATTTTTATAGATTTTTTATTCTATGGTGAACTTGACACTGCGGAATGTGATGCACATTTTAGGCTGAAATAGGATTTCCCACTAAGCATATTTGTAAGTCGTTGAAAACATCTTTGGTATGGGAATGGCCAATCTGCAAGCTTTCCAGTCTGTCCGTTTTCATTCGTATATTCCATTTTGGTAGTCGCGCAAATATTGCGTAAAAGTCTTTCCAGTTTCACGTTTAAAGAAACGCATCAGATGACTCGGGTCGGAGAAATGAAACTCTTCGGCCAGCTGGTTCACGTTTCGGTTAGCAAACAGTAACTCATTCTTCAATTCTTCCAACAGACGCTGCTTGAGCAGATGATTGGCAGATACGCCGAATTGACTCATCACGGAACTGTTTAACGTAATACGGCTCACACGTAGCATATCCGCATATTCCTGCACCCGCTGTTTCGTACGGATATTCTTTTCCAGCAAGTCCTTAAACTGGAATGCGTAATTGTTTTTAGGTACATCAATCGGTAAATGATAAGTGGCGGCATACGCCCGGTTGATAATAACCAATAAGTAGTAAAGCACAGATACAATGAGATTATAAGTATCGGCAACAGGATGCAGAAGCTCCTGCTTTATGATTCCTAAAAGACGAATATACTCCGCCATGCTTTCCGGCGAAGCAAACAGATAGGGAGGCGTGTCGGTCTGATAATAATACAGCAAGCGGTACACAAAAAACTTGTCCGCTAAGAATGTGCGCATAAAATCCTCGCGGAATATAAGAAAAGAGTAATCTAGTTCTGCTTCATCCACGTGCCATTCCTGCTGCTGATGCGGCGAGAGGAGGAGTACCATATTGGCATGCAATTCAAATTTGCGGAAATTCAGCAGCAGATACCCATTGGCCTTACGAAAAAAATAGAAGCTAAAAAAATCTGTTTTAAACACCGGGTTTTCCGTCAGGACACCACATACATCGCTACTGTAGCCTGAGTTGATATAAAAGTCCACACCACAGCGTGTCTTGCTAAATGGAACGCTGACCAGACGTTCGGGGTTGACGATTTTATCCATAGATTTCGTTTTTTGGGCAAATATACTATTTTTTATTTATCAAAATGGCATATATTCCTGTTTTTAAGGCATAATGCATCCGATTTTTTTTACCGAACTTTGCGGCTATAATCAATACAATAAATTATGATGGAAGAAAAAGTAACAATTCGATTGATCCGTAATGCAACATTGCGAATTCATTATGCAGGAAAAGAGATACTTGTTGACCCCATGCTTGCCGGAAAAGGCACTTTACAGTCGGCTCTAGGTGTGTATAAGACCCCAAGAGTACACCTCACGATGCCGATGAATGAAATTGCGGACGGTCTGGATATGGTATTGTTGACACACAACCATATTGACCATTACGACCCGACAGTGAAACAGCATTTAGCGAAGAACATCCTGTTCCTGACACAACCGCAAGATAAAGAGAGTATTACACAGGATGGTTTTACAAATGTAGAAAGCATTGAAAAAGATAAAGCTATTGGAAATTTAACCATTCATCGCATCCAAGGACACCATGGCTTCGGGAAGATTGGAGAAATGATGGGGCCGGTATCAGGCTATGTACTTACTGCACACGGTTTCCCTACTATTTATATAATGAGTGACTGTAAATGGGAAGACTGTATCCGTCAGGCCATTGAACAATTTTCTCCCGATTACATCATAGTGAACAGTGGAGGTGCAATTTTTCCTGAATTTTCTCAAACAGAAGGTTCTATCATTCCAGATGAGCAAGAAGTTATGACAATGCTCGATGAACTTCCCGCCCACATCAAACTAATAGCAGTCCACATGGAAGCTACTGATCATGGGCAGACTACACGCGCAATTCTGCGTAACGAAGCCATGCATCACGAAATAGAAATGAGTCGCCTGATTATTCCAGAAGATGGAGAAATAATAATATTATGAGCGACTTCTCTGATTGGGAAACAGCCTGAAAAGAGGGTTACGAATGGATTGTTATAGGAACGGAAACAGGCAAAAGGAAAGGGAAAGTAGATGCCAATCCTGAATGAGTACGTCATATTGTAGAACAGGCGAAAAGAAATCACATTTTGGTATTTATGAAAGAAAACCTTTTGCCTATAATGGGAGAATACCGAATGATTCAAGAACTACCAAAACAATTTATAGAAAGAATATGGAAAAGGAAATAATCAGAGAAATAGATGTACAGAATGTCATGACTAAATCCTCATTACCAGTAGGGGGCTTCTCTGTCAATCCTTATGTAGGTTGTCCTCATGCTTGTAAGTACTGCTATGCTTCATTCATGAAACGTTTTACAGGGCATACAGAGCCTTGGGGTACGTTTCTGGACGTAAAGCACTGGAAACCTATTGATAATCCGCATAAATATGATGGACAACGGATTGTTATCGGTTCAGTAACAGACGGATACCATCCGTATGAAGAAGATTTTTGCAGAACCCGTAAACTGCTGGAAGAGTTAAAAGGCACTAATGCTGAAATCATGATTTGTACTAAGTCAGATTTGGTTTTGCGTGATATTGATTTACTTAAAGGCTTTCAGAAAGTGACAGTATCTTGGTCAGTTAACACACTCGATGAACAATTCAGATGTGATATGGATCGTGCCGTAAGCATTGAGCGAAGACTTAAAGCCATGAAACAGATTTATAATGCAGGCATACGCACCGTGTGTTTTATTTCACCGATTTTTCCAGGAATTACAGATGTGAAAGCTATCGTTAATAGGGTAAAAGATTATGCAGATTTGATATGGCTGGAAAATCTGAATCTTCGTGGACAATTTAAGAGAGACATCATGGGGTATATACGGGAAAAGCATCCGGAGCTTGTAGCCTTGTATGATGATATCTACAACAAAAAACGAAAAGATTACTGGCAGGTCTTGGAACAGGAAGTAGCTGCGTTTGCTCAAGCGGAAGGTTATCCTTATCGTATAAACGATTTACCATACGGGCGTTCTCAAAAAGGAAAACCTGTTATAGTAAACTATTTCTATCATGAAAAAATTAGGCTAAAAAAATAGGATTATTTGATTGATTTGATAATGACTTTTATCGCTGAAAATCAACCATATAAGAAAATAACGGTACAACTATCCGTTAAGGGAAAAGAGGAAGTGAAAAAGTTGCTTTGAGGGAGTAAAAGGATTAGAAAAGGCGTGTGTTTTGGGTGAAAGATTTAACTAAATCTTAACAGTTAATAAGTATTTTTATTATTTAGAGATAACGGTTCGGAATGAGGTCAAAATTGCAAAAGACTTGTCAAGGAATTGCTTACCACTGCTGAAAATCAATGCTATGTCCGATTCATGGAACAAGCGAGGTACAAAAGAGGCAATTATATTATGTCAAATGTATATTGCCCAATACATATAAACAAAAATGCCACCTTCAAATAACTCATAATTTGAAAGTGGCATTATTTTTATATCAAAGAAATTATGACGTGTTTAGTGAACGCTCATCTTAGAAAACACGTTAATAATTATCACTCCAGCTATGATTAGTACTAATCCGATTAGGGCGGGTAGATCTGGTGTTTGTTTGAAAGCTATCGCTCCTATGATTGCTATTAAAACAATACCAACCGCAGCCCAAATAGCGTAAGCTATTCCAACAGGGATAGTCTTCAAAGATAAGCTGAGTAAACAAAAAGCTGTTGCATATGCCAAAACAGTTACAATAGCAGGTACAGGCTTCGTGAATTGTTCTGATAATTTTAATGTAGTGGTGCCAAGTGCTTCGGCGAGGATGGCACAGATGAGAAATGTGTAACTTTTTATCATATCGAGATTCTATTATGATTTCATGGTGCAAAATTAGCCTAAATTTTTATCAACACCGAGAAAATATCATTCCAACAATGGTACTTTTCGATACAAAATACTCTTTTTGCGAGATTTGTTTTGTATATTTGCAAGCAAAATATTAATTATTTAAGATTCGAATGAAATATCAATTACGAAAAGGTGATACGGCATTTGCGATTGGACAAACAAATTTTAGTGAAAGCAAGGGAAGTCTTATAGATACAAATGGCTGTATAGCATTGTCGGTTATTTCTGGATATGCGATAGCTACTATCAATTTCAAAAAAAATATCCTTCGCAAGGGAGATTTTATTTTGCTATTTTACGACAGTAGTTTTTCAATAGATAAAATATCCGCTTCTTTTTTAGTCCAATATTTCTCATTATCATATCCATTATTAGAGGAAGTTATTTATAAACCCCTTTCCACACAATTCTGGGAGGCACTGTATTCTACACCAATATTACATCCATCTCATGACTTTGAGCATCTATTGAGCGGCTGGTGGCAACTTATGAAATGGACAATAACAAATGAAAGTCCGATGCAGAAAGAGCTTGTAGCGAATAGCGTCCGAAACTTGTATATTGTAATAGATTCTGCATTAAACCAAAGCGGCATGAGTGTGTTTCACAACAAATGCAGCCATTCAAGGATGCTTATAAATCGCTTTTTTAAACTACTTTCTATTCATTGTCACGAAACCCGCGATGTGAAATTCTATGCAGAGCAACTTTCCATAACGCCTACCTATCTTTACAAAATTGTTCGGAAATATATGTCTCAGTCACCGAAAGAATTAATAGACAAACAAGCCATTTCAGAAATCAAGAGTCTGTTAATAAACTCGGATATGCCTATAAAGTCTATCGCATCTACATTGCATTTTGAAGACGTTTCCTATTTGTGCCGTTATTTTCGTAGATTGACGGGAATACCTCCGTTAGAGTATCGTGAAAATAACAAGGAATGATATAACCTATAATAATGTTTTTACTGATATTGCCTTATTACATAGTAAATCCTCGCCCTCTATCAATCTTCCAGTCATACCGACCTTCCGCGACATCGCCAACCTCATTGA
>ERZ791796.117-NODE-117-length-106359-cov-7.304034_pt1 | contig 106359 bp, 65 predicted proteins | sample MGYA00510311_ERZ791796 | MGnify/ENA primary metagenome ERZ791796 (study PRJEB30046, sample SAMN00792042) | human gut metagenome | study: EMG produced TPA metagenomics assembly of the A metagenome-wide association study of gut microbiota in type 2...
ACTATTTCAGAGAGTTACAAATACGAGAAAAGAAAGGAAGTGTCAAACTCCCGAGAATGACCGAATCGTATGCCTTATCCTTATCGTGACCGTGACGGAGCCAATCCGAAGAGTGTATATGTATTTCTATATTTCCCACCCATAGCGTACCGTCAATCTTTAGTTTCGCATTAAAAAAGTCAGGACCGGCATTGGAATTTTGCAGACCGGAATCAATCACTTCTACCGGTAAGCCTTCAGTGGTTTGCAGTACTTTCAGAGGAAATAATTTATGTTTCCACACGTAGTGGAGAAGATGTTCCATGTTAACAAGACGTTAATGTGCGCTGCAAATGTAATAAAAATCTTATCTTTGCGACTATTATTTTGAATATAAGTCAGAAAACAATGAAAATAGCACTGATCGGTTACGGAAAGATGGGCAAGGAGATAGAAAAGGTAGCCCGTAGTCGCGGACATGAAATTGTCTGCATCATCGACATCAATAATCAGGAAGACTTCGAATCGGAAGCATTCAAATCGGCTGACGTAGCCATTGAGTTTACCAATCCGATGGTAGCTTACAGTAATTATATGAAAGCCTTCAAAGCCGGTGTGAAGCTGGTATCAGGCAGCACCGGATGGATGGCCGAACATGGCGAAGAAATCAAAAAGCTCTGTACGGAAGGTGGAAAGACCCTTTTCTGGTCGTCCAACTTCAGTCTGGGAGTTACCATCTTCTCAGCTGTCAATAAGTATCTGGCTAAGATCATGAATCAGTTCCCCAATTATGACGTGACGATGAGCGAGACGCATCATATTCACAAACTGGACGCTCCGAGCGGAACAGCCATCACTCTGGCGGAAGGTATCTTACAGAATATAGACCGCAAGGACAAATGGGTGAAAGGAACATTCGCCGCACCGGACGGAAGCATTAGCGGAACCAACGACTGCGCTCCGAACGAACTTCCCATCGCTTCCATCCGTGAAGGAGAGGTGTTCGGTCTGCACACCATCCGGTACGAATCGGATGTGGACAGCATTACCCTCACACACGATGCAAAAAGTCGTGGAGGTTTTGTACTCGGAGCTGTATTGGCAGCCGAATATACAGCCCAGCACGAAGGATTCTTGGGCATGAGTGATTTATTTCCATTCTTGAACGATTAAGATTTCAGAACCTAGTTCAAATATATACCATTATGAGACAAGCCACACGCGCACAATGGATTAAATGCGCCATTGCTATTCTTCTTTATCTTGCCTTCCTTATCTGGGTACGGAGTTGGTGGGGATTGATTGTTGTTCCTTTCATTTTCGATATTTATATCACAAAGAAAGTACCTTGGTCTTTCTGGAAAAAGTCGAAGAATCCGGTTGTCCGCAGCGTGATGAGCTGGATAGACGCCATTGTTTTCGCACTGGTCGCCGTTTACTTCGTCAATATCTACATCTTCCAGAACTACCAGATTCCTTCCTCTTCGTTGGAGAAATCATTGTTGGTAGGCGATTTTCTGTACGTAAGCAAGATGAGCTACGGTCCTCGTGTGCCGAATACACCGCTTTCTATGCCGTTGGCACAACACACACTGCCCGTCTTCAACTCTAAATCATACATAGAATGGCCGCAGTGGAAATATAAACGAGTGCCGGGATTCGGCAAAGTGAAGTTGAACGATATTGTCGTATTCAATTTTCCGGCAGGTGACACGGTAGCGGTCAACTACCAACAGACTACAGATTTTTACACGCTGGCTTACGGTGAAGGACAACGTATCTATTCCAAACGGATCGATATGGACAGCTTAACCCGTGCACAGCAGCGTGCCGTATACGACCTGTACTACGCTGCCGGACGGAAACAGATTTTAAATAATCCACGTACTTACGGAGAAGTCCTCTGGCGTCCCGTAGACCGCAGAGAGAATTACGTTAAACGTTGTGTTGGTCTTCCCGGTGATACGCTCCAGATTGTCAACGGACAAGTGATGATTGACGGTAAGGCTATCGAAAACCCCGAAAACCTGCAATTCAACTATTTCGTGCAGACTACCGGTCCGTATATCCCGGAAGATATGCTCCGTGAATTGGGTATCAGCAAAGACGACCAAATGCTGATAGAAGACTCCGGCTGGGAGAACGGATTATTGGAGATGGGACTCGACAGCCGGAATGCACAAGGCAGACTGAATCCGGTATATCATTTCCCGCTCACTAAGAAGATGTATGACACGCTGTCCGGCAACAAGAAACTGATCAGCAAGATTGTGATGGAACCGGAAGATTACGCAGGCCAGATGTATCCGTTGAATCTTTACACGAAATGGGACCGCAACAACTATGGTCCTATCTGGATTCCCGCCAAAGGAGCTACCATCACGCTGACAGAAGATAATCTGCCTATCTACGAGCGTTGCATCGTAGCCTACGAAGGCAACAAGCTGGAAGTGAAACCGGACGGTATCTACATCAACGGTGAAAAGACCGATCAATATACCTTCAAGATGGACTATTATTGGATGATGGGTGACAACCGTCATAATTCCGCCGATTCCCGTTATTGGGGATTCGTGCCCGAAGACCATGTAGTAGGCAAGCCGATTGTCGTATGGCTGTCGCTCGATAAAGACCGCGGATGGTTTGACGGTAAGATCCGTTGGAACCGACTCTTCAAGTGGGTAGGATGATAAGTGTACGGATAGAATAGCGTGATAAGGTGATAAATATTGATGAACATTCGTAAATTCAAATGGATACTGGCATTTGCCGGAGCAGTAGTCGTAGTGCTTCTGCTCCGGGGATTTGCTTTTACATCCTACCTTATCCCTTCCACCGGTATGGAAAACTCCATTTTCCAAGGTGAACGCATCTTAGTCAACAAATGGAGTTACGGGTTACGAGTTCCTTTCATGTCGCTTTTCTCCTATCATCGTTGGTGCGAAAGTCCTGTACAGCGACAAGATATCGTAGTGTTCAATAATCCCGCCGGAATCCGGGAACCTATCATCGACCGCCGGGAAATCTATATCAGCCGTTGTCTCGGAGTGCCGGGTGACACCTTATTTGTTGATTCCCTTTTCTCAGTTATTTCACCCGAAGCACAGTTCAACCCGGATAAGAAAAGGCTTTATTCGTATCCTGCCTCAAAAGAAGATCTGATAACTTCACTGATGCATACTCTTTCCATCACCAACGACGGATTGATGGGAAGCAATGACAGTACCCACGTGCGCAGTTTCAGCCGTTATGAATACTATCTGTTGGAACAGGCGATGAATGGAAAAGAGTGCTTCATTCAACCTCTGTCGAACAAGGGAAACACTGATCCGAATCCACTGATTGTTCCCAGAAAGGGGCAATTTATAGGTGTCTGTCCCTGGAACATAACCCTGCTACGAAATACACTCGTGATGCACGAAGGCAAACAGGCAGAGATAAAAAACGATACCCTCTACGTGGACGGAAAGCCCACGAAACGCTGTTATTTCACAAAAGATTATTATTGGATGGGGTCTAACAATACCATCAACTTCTCCGACTCGCGTCTTTTCGGATTTGTCCCGCAAGACCATGTCATCGGAAAAGCCTCCGTCATATGGTTCTCCAAAGAAAAAGATACAGGACTGTTTGACGGATACCGATGGAATCGTTTTTTCAGAACAGTAAAATAATCTCCGGATCATAAAAGAAACTACTCCTGAATAATATCCTTCATTATAGAGTCCCCTAAACGAATTAAAATGAAAGAAATGAAAATAGCTTATTTATCTTCAGCTTATCTCGCTCCCGTCGAATATTATACCAAGTTGCTGGCTTATGACAAGGTGTTTGTAGAACAACACGACCACTATATCAAACAAACGTATCGTAACCGATGTACCATTGCCGGCCCATCCGGTGAATTAGCTCTTTCCATCCCAACCGTAAAGCCCGACACATTGAAGTGTCCAATGAAGGATATCCGCATTTCCGACCACGGCAACTGGAGACATCTGCACTGGAACGCCATCGAATCAGCCTACAACAGTACTCCTTTCTTTGAATATTACAAGGACGACTTCCGTCCCTTCTACGAAAAGAAATACGAGTTTTTAATCGATTTCAACGAAGAACTATGCCGGATGGTCTGTGAATTGATAGATATTCACCCCACTATGGAGCGTACTAGCGAATATAAGATGGAGTTCGCTCCCGGAGAATTCGATTTTCGGGAAGTCATCCATCCCAAAAAGGATTTCCAGGAAGTAGATACAGAGTTTGTTCCACAACCTTACTATCAGGTTTTCGAGTCCAAACTGGGTTTTCTACCTAATTTGAGTATCATAGACCTGTTGTTCAATATGGGACCGGAAAGTCTGTTGGTACTAGGCGGTGAAAGATATACAAATGGATGAAAGTCTTATCAAAAGAAGTCCTACAAGATTAAAACATAAAGCTAAATCCTTTATTGTGAGAAGCTTTATATTTTTGAATTTCCAAAGACAGTGATTTTTTCAATTGCACCGCCATGAAATCCCCAAAAGGCCGGTTAGTTTCATCATCTTGCGCCTGTTGTGAAGAAAGGATATAACCTGCCCTATCCTTCTTAAAAATCTTAGCAGGGAAAATTAGGCAATAAAAAAACGCTAAGTCAATTTGTTGCAATCACTTAGCGTTTTCCGAGTACCCAGACTCTCTGTCATCTCCTTAAAAAATCTCTAACCAAACATATACATACCTATTTCAACTCAAATGGTACAGTTCCTTTAATATCCCTTGAAGAACTTCCGATAATTGCTTCAAACTTGCCCGGTTCGGCCACCCATTCGTGTTTAGCATCATCGAAGAAGCTCAATGCTTTCTTATCAATCGTCAGCGTTACTGCTTTCTCTTCTCCCGGAGCCAGTTTCACTTTCTGGAAACCTTTCAACTCTTTGATCGGACGAGGGAGAGAGGATTTCTTATCGCTGATATAAAGCTGAACAACTTCTTGCCCCTCACGCATTCCTGTATTCTTCACATTGACCGTGAAAGAGATAGTATCATCTGCTGTCATTGTTTTCTTGTCAGCCGAAGGCTTTCCATAGGCGAAAGTAGTGTAGCTCAATCCGTGTCCGAACGGGAACAACGGTTTGACCTTTTCTTTATCCGCCCAACGATAACCTACAAAGATATCCTCACGATAGATTTCATTAATAGTATCTCCCTTATGTTTAGACTGTGCCAATTCTTCTTTATTGCCCGGATATTCTCCTAATTTATGAGCACCCACATCTTCCAGTTTTGCCGGGAAGGTGAAAGGAAGTTTTCCCGAAGGATTGGCGTCTCCTACTAATACGGAGGCAAGAGCCGTTCCGGCTTCCGAACCCAGAAACCATCCCTGAACAATAGCAGGCACTTCATTCACCCAGGGCATGGCTACCGCATTACCGGAAATATTAACCACAATCAGGTTTTTATTTACCTTTGCAAGTTCACCAATCACTCTATCCTGTGCGTATGGCAAACCTAAAGAAGCACGGTCCGAATCTTCACAGTCCTGATGGCTACTCTTATTCAGACCACCGAAAAAGATTACATAATCAGCATCTTTAGCCACCTGCAGAGCCTCAGCAAGGAGTTCATCTTCCGAACGATCATCTTTCAAGTTCTGTCCAGTCTTCACTCCATTATATTCTCCTGTCGGATCACCGACATACCCACGGGCATATACAACCTCTGCCTGCGATCCCACTCGATTTTTCAATCCATCCAACGGAGAAACCTCATATTTGACTTTCAAAGAAGAACTACCACCGCCTACTGTCATCATCTTAATCGCATTCTCACCGATAACAGCAATCTTCTTCGCTTTGTTCAGATCGATAGGCAACACGTTATTATTATTCTGCAAAAGAACAATTCCCTCCTCGCCTATCTTTCGTCCGGCTTGCCCGTGTTCGGGAGAGCCTAAAGAACCGAACGGTTTATTCGGATCCATTGAGGTGCGGAAAATCAGACGAAGGACATTACTTACCTTTTCATCCAACTCTTTTGTACCGACTTTCCCTTCCTTTATCAACCGCAGATAAGGGAAAGCCAAATAGTAATTATCGTAAGCGTTTCTCGTTCCGGCAGATAATCCGTTTGTCCACGAACCAAACTCCAGATCCATACCGTTATAGATAGCCTGTTCGGTATGATGCACACCTCCCCAGTCAGACACCACTACTCCGTCGAAGCCCCATTCATCCCGAAGAATGTCTTTGAGCAAACGTTTATTGTGGCAACCATGTTGTCCTTGATAAAGGTTATAGGAACCCATTATAGACCAAGTTCCCCCTTCCTGAACAGCAGCCTTAAAAGCCGGCAGATATATCTCATAAAGAGCACGGTCACTTACTTCAACATTAGTTGTATGCCGGTTGAACTCCTGATTATTCAACGCATAATGTTTCACACAGGCAGCCACTCCGTTTTCCTGTACCCCCTTGATGTAAGGAACTACCATAATGGAAGACAAATAAGGATCTTCGCCCATATATTCAAAATTACGTCCGTTCAAAGGGGTACGATAAATATTCACACCGGGACCTAACAGAATGTCTTTCTTCCGGTAGCGTGCTTCTTCACCGATACTTTTTCCATAAAGGTAGGACATTTCGGGATTCCATGTCGCGGCAAGGCATGTGAGTGCGGGATAAGCAATACAAGAATCGTTTGTCCATCCTGCCTGATTCCATTCATCCCATAATACTTCCGGACGGATACCGTGAGGCCCATCGGTAGCCCATACTTCCGGAATGCCGAGACGGGATACACCTGCCGAACTAAATTTAGACTGTGCATGAATCATCTTGACCTTTTCTTCAAGAGTCATCCGATTCAACGCATCTTTCACTCGCTCTTCGATTGGCTTGTTTGTATCCAAATATACCGGTTTCTGCGCACAGACAGGCAATGCGGTCATTATGGACAGGCCAAGTAACATTGCTTTGAGTTTCATATTCATTTTATGATATAAGATATATAGGTTAAGACTTTGTATATATAGACTCCTAAATAAGGGCTATCTACTAGCCTTCAAATATTTTATTAATATTTTTTATCATATTTACCTATAAAGGGGGTACAAAATTACCAAAGTACCCCCACTTAAAAATATAGATTTGATAAAGCCTCACAACGGATTAGTTAACCTTCTCTACTTTTAAAATAGCTTTATTATTACCATTCGTCACATCAATAGTAAATCGATAAACATCACCTGCTTCAAATGCCTGCCCATCTTGCATTTCTAAATTCCCATTTTCAGCGAGCTTAAGTTGTTCTACCAAGGTTTTACTTGCATAACTACCAGATCCAAACTCTTCTTCCCAAGCATTAATATAAAAGAACTTAAAGCCGATCACCTCCCAATTTCCACTAAGTTTCAAAGTTTCTCCCGCCTTTAAAGTAAGTTGATACTTTTTAGAAGCAACCTGTGCCAAACATAATCCTCTACTTGGTTCCCAACCAACTTCCAATAAATCTACGGAAGGCTTACCAATACCTACTCCAATCGCCCAAATAGCTCCCGTTCCATCATCCTGTAACTTAGCCGGATTCCCATCCTTTAAAGCTATTACAGAGAAATACTTCAAAACACCATTAGCGGTCACACGGTAGTCCCCGTCTATCGGTAAGAATTTCAAAGAGCCATCACTTTGTTTTTCAAAAAAGTCCGGGTCAATCCACCATTCATCCAAATTATCAATCCCCGTCACAGTAATCTTTTGCCCCTGTGTAAATGCCTGATCTAACCTATATATATCAGTATCTAACACTTCCATCTTACTATTACCGAAAAAAACATCCGGCGCCGGCAAGTCTATCTTCCCAATTTTCTCAACTGTCAATATAGCCTTATTATTGCCTTGAGTCACATCTACCGTAAATTTATAGATACCACCTCTTTCAAACTTCTTGCCATCTTGCAGTCCCAAGTTACCATCAGACGAAATTTTAACCAATTCACTCGTTGTAGAAAGAGCATCCCCTTTAAATTCTCCATTATCCCATTTATTAATATGAAAGAACTTAAAGTTTATATCATCCACTTTCATTGTCACACCAGCCGTAAATGTCAGTTGATACTTCTTCGCAGTAAGCTGCGGCATACACAAACCATTTTCCGGTACCCATCCGACTTCAGAAAGCGCGACTGTCGGTTTACCGATACCTGTTCCAATCGCCCAAATAGCGCCAGTCCCATCGGCCTGCAATTTAGCCGCTTCCCCATCTTTCAAAGCTATTACAGAAAAATACCGATTCTTACCATTAGCTGTAATCTGATAACTTCCTCCAATCGGCAGGAACTTCAAAGTACCGTCAGCCTGTTTCTCAAAGAAATCCGGGTCAATCCACCATTCATCATAACTAGGCACTCCATCGAATGTCAGAATATCATTCTGCTTTAATGTAAGTTTAAGAGCATATATATCATTCTCAACAAGTTCCATTTCTTTACCATTCAGTAATAGTTTAGCAAACGGAGTCGCTGCATAACTGAATGTATTAAACTGAATCGTATAACTCCCCGGTTCCGTACTAGAGAACGGAATAGATGTAGTAGAACCTACCTCGATAGTATTTCCTTCCCAACCGAAAACGAGTTCGTTACCATTCTCTCCCATTTTCGGAGTTTTGATATACGCTCCCATCTTCTGAGAGAAATCTCCTGACACACTATAATTATACATAGACTGCCTATCCATCCGATACTCATGTCCTTCTTCATCTACCAAAGTCAGATAAGGAAAATCCGGTCGTGCCAATGTAAGCTCCGATTCCTTTTCCGTTGTAGTAAAGTGAGTATTCTGAAGAATATATCTCAATGTGGCTTTTCCATTCGGAATATTGGCGTAATAAGGTATATAAATCTTTCCGCTATAATCACTACCGCTTGTCTTTGTCCGAATCACAGTCTCAGATACTTGTTCCTCTCCATAAAAAAGTTGTGCTTTCAAGGTAGAAAGAGGAACATCTACATCTGAGGCCTTAAATGTAAACGGAAGGCTGTCACCGAAAAGGGCATCTGCATTTTCCGCTCTGATCTCCAAATTCGGATTACCGGGAAGGAAATCGTCATCATTGCAGGAATTCATAGCCAACAATCCTGTCAATGCCAATATTATATAGATACTTTTTTTCATTGTCTTTATGCTTTATAAGGTTCTTATTTCGATTTCGGCCAACGATATGAAGTCACAGATTTACCGGGAACATCATAAGCGAAATGACGCTTTCCATCACTGATAGTGATCTTTTTCTCCTTCTCATTATTGTTTACCAAAACAAAGGCATATGTTCCATCCGTGTTTTCGAAAGCGGAATAAGTAATGCCACTATCCGTATAACCGGTCGTACCAATACGTACAGCTCCCGGTTTCACCACACTTGAAAGATGGGCTATGATATAATAATGAGAATTACGAATGATCGTCTTATAGTCACTATTACTGATATCTACCGCACCGTAACAAGTCTGGCAACCGCCTTCACGGTTAGGTCCACGATCATTATCAAGCATTAAATTCCAAACGATTACTCCCTTACACCAATTATTGATAGTTCCCAATGCCACTTCTTCCATATCCGCCATCAGACGTGTAGACAAGTCGCGTCCGCTATTCCATGTACCGATAGAAGTCTCTGTAAACAGAAGTTCTTTTTCAGGATATGTTTCATGCATATTCAACAGCTCTTCACGGTCACCACCATAGTTATGATATGCTGCTCCGGCCAAATATTGAGCAGCGTCTCCGTCTTCATATATTTTACCAGGATAATTCCTTTCTGCTTCGATATCACTGTAATCATAATTATGATCATACGCATAAATTTTGGTAGTCAACCCGGCTGCCTTGAATTTAGGACCAAGTGCAGACTTTACAAAATTCCTCTGTTCTTCCCAGCTCATATAAAGTGAAGCCGAATTACCCCGATTCAACGGTTCATTCTGAGGAGTTACCGCATAAATATCAATACCTTCAGCCTTAAAAGCCTGTACCCATTTCACGAAATAAGTGGCATAATCCTGATAATAAGCTGGGTTCAACTGTCCGTCTGTCCACTTTTCCAATGGAGTAAGGTCCTTCAAGCTCTTTACTTTCATCCATTTTGGACAAGTCCAGGGAGCTGCAATAATCTTAATAGAAGAATTAATAGCCAAAATTTCTTTCAGAATCGGAAGAATGTATTCTTTTTCCTCACTCTGTAAAGCAAAATTCTCAATACCTTTAGTATCACAACAAGTATATTCACTTAATGAAAAGTCTGAGCAACCAATAGAGATACGAATATAACTGAACCCAAAACCATCCTTATCGGAAAATGTTTCCGTAAGGAAAGCATGACGGTCCTCTGGTCTCATCTGAAAAAGATTAAAGCAAGTTGCACCTGTGATAGCTACCCCAAAACCATCCATTGTCTGATACAGTTCTGTTGGATCTATCGTAATAGTAGTAGGTGCGAGATTATCTTTCGAGCTGAAATTTACAGCATCACGAGCCAAATCACGAGTTAAACTACTAGTTGTTGTATAAATAGTTACATCTCCGGTCGGAACAGGTGTTACCGGTCTTTCCGCATCATCACTATTACTGCATGCCGCTAATATGGTGAAGCATCCCAAAAAGGTTAGTGCTATATTTCTCATATTTATCATAATTGTTAGTTTCTTATTTCATTTAATACATTATGTGCTATATTATTCCCGATCATTAATAACCCGGATTCTGTTGAATCTTATCATTCGCATCAATTACTGACTGCGGGATAGGCAAGCGATAGGAGTTCTTATCGAAAGCATAAACCTGTGCCTTGCGTCCTGAATCTTTCGCATACACAGCATTCATCACTTCTTCTACCTTATCCAGACGTACTAAGTCAAACCACCGTTGTCCTTCAAAAGCCAGCTCCAACCGACGTTCTTTAAGCAAAGCGTCAATCATGGAATTCTTGTTTTCACGAATAGATGAAGGAAGTTTCCCCAAACCGGCACGTTCCCGTATTTCATCAATAATACCGGCAGCCGCTTCCAAATCAGGTGTATCCTGCATTATCAATGCCTCTGCCTTCAGCAACAGCACATCAGCATAACGATATTTTATGATACTGCTATTGGCCGAACGGCATTTGTACATGAACGGATAATTATCCGACGGATAATAATTGCTCCATGAGCAGTCATAATAAACAACCGACTCTTTAAAACGAACCTCATCACCTTCTTTCTTGAAAGCATTAATCAAGTCACGTGACGGAGTTACCCATTTCGCCCATGTGAAGTTGGTATTCCAGTTCACCAAATCGCGTCCGAACATCCATGAACACCAATTGCCCGCTCCGGGAGTAAACTGTGCTTCAAGAATAGCTTCCTTTGTGTTACGTACCTTCGCATCCGTATTAGCGTCGTTCATGCCAAACAAATCGCTGAAGTCTTCTACCAAATCGAAGCCATCCGCTTTCACCTCATCACAATATTGGATTACCTTCGTATAGTCACGCAACGGCTTTTCCGCATAAATCTTAGCTAATAATGTACGTGCCACCGATTTGGTGAATAACGTCTTATTGCCCGGTGTATTGTCCGGTGCATACTTCACAGCGTCCAACAAGTCTCTCTCAATCTGCTGGTAAGCTTCAAGCTCCGTATTCTGCTCAGGGAAATACTGGGAATATACATCTTCAATATTATCCGAAGTAATATCATCCGCCACAGTTGTAATCACCGGGAAGTCTCCCCAAAGACGCACCATATCAAACATAATCATAGCACGGAATATCTCCGCTTCCGCTTTATACTGTGCCCGTTCGTCGGCAGTCAATGAATTATCTTTCACCTGGTCGATGTTGCAAATCAGCTTATTGGCACGGGCAATATCCTCCAAATACCGGTTCCAGTCACGCTCCAATACAGAATTCGATCCTTCAATAGAATTATTTTCAAACGGAACGACTTCCGCTCCTGTAGTGCCTGCATAGGCATTATCCGCATGAGAATCAGCAATCAGCAACAAATCCACATACCAATGTTCCTGACGGTCACGCATCTGATTGTAAAGCGTAGTCAGATGGCTTTCAACAGCTGCCTTATCCTTGAACACAATCTTCGTTCCGTTATCCGTTATTCCTTCTGTCACATCCGAATAGGTGTCTAATGGCTCATAATCCAGTGAACAGGAAGAAATCCCCAATAACAGACCGGACGTCAATCCACAAAATATAGTTCTTAGTTTCATAATCTTTCCTTTCATTAGAATTCAACATTAATACCAAACACGTATGATCTGCAATGCGGGTAAGTTCCCCAGTCGATACCCTGCACTGTACCACTATTGCCCCATTGGTTCACTTCCGGATCCATACCGGAGTAACTGGTCCACGTCAGCAGGTTGGTAGCTGTAAAATAAGGTTGCAGACGGGTGATTCCCCATTTCTTCAAGAGTTTGCCTTTCACGTTGTATGACAAGGAGACGTCTTTCAACCGCAGATAACTGCCATCCTCCACGAAATAAGTAGAATTCAACAGTTTAAAATTAGCTTTCGGCACATCCGTTATCTGTCCGGGTATCTTCCAACGTCCCAACACGCGGGTCGACTGATTCTTACCGTCATACATACCTTCTGTTTCGATACGTGAGGCGTTATAAATATCATTTCCGTATGAACCTTGTATAAAGATACTCAGATTAAATCCTTTCCAGGAGAATGTATTGGTCATACCATAAGTGAAATCCGGATTCGGGTCACCGATATAAGTACGGTCGGAAGATGAGATCTTACCGTCATGATTCAAGTCACGATACATCAGCTCACCGGTTTCCGGGTCCACACCGTCGCTGATATAGCCATAGAAACCTCCCAAGGCACGTCCCGGCTCATTACGTACGACATAATCATTGACTACATCCGCTGTCTTCGCATCATAATACACTTTTTGCAGTTCCAGCTTCGTCAGTTTATTCCGGTTGAAAGAAATATTGAAATCCGTATCCCAAGTAAATGCTCCGCCACGGAAGTTCTTCGAACTGATAGAAAGTTCAAAACCCTTGTTCACCATTTCACCTTCGTTTCTGGCTATCGAAGTGGCTGCGGCAGCACCGGCAGGCAGAGATACATTCATCAGCATATTCTTTGTTTTCTTATAGTAGTAGTCCGCATTGAACGTTAACCGTCCATTCAAGACTGTCAGATCCAAACCGATATTTGTCTGTGTGGTTGTCTCCCAAGTTAAATCGGATGTACGTAAGTTCGCCTGACTGATGGTCGGTACGGCATTGGCATAATCCGTCTTATCCCCTTCCTCACCTTTCTTAAACCATTCGATACGACCGATGTTATAACGTTGCAGATAAGCATAGTCTCCGATACCCGATTGGTTACCCGTTTGTCCCCAACCTCCACGCAGCTTCAAGTCATCAATCCAGGTCAGATCTTCCATAAACTTCTCTGAAGAGATACGCCAAGCGGCAGAGAATGATGGGAATACCCCCCAGCGATGGTCAGGATGCAGTTTAGAGGAACCATCAGCACGGATATTGGCAGTCAGCAGATACTTACTGTCGAAATTATAGGCTACACGTCCGAAGAATGACATGATACCCCATTGGGAAGCCCCTGTTCCGGTATTATCCCAAGAAATCTTATTGGCCGCATTCAAGGTCTGGATCTGGTCATCACGATAATGAGAACCGTTAATCCAACTGTTTGAATAGTCGGAATCCGTCCACGACGAACCGGCCATGACTTCCAGTCCATGCTTTTTGAAGTTCTTATTATAAGTCAAGACATTATCAAATGTCAGGACCGTATTCATGTTCCGATTATCCGAAGCCTCTCCATATTGGTTGCGTCCCCAAGTAGTGGAAATAGGATCAAGGAAAGTAGTATTGACAGCATTACGGCGGTCAAGAGTAAGTGTCGATTTGAATTTCAACTCAGGAAGAATCGTCAGCAACACGTTACCGGAAGCCAATAAACGATTTTCTTTATCTTTATTGTTCTTTGCACGTGCCATATTCTCCAGTGGATTGGTGATATTGCCCACTCCATAAAAATTATTATAATACTGGTTAGGGTTCAAAGCGTCCCAAACCGGAGCATACGTCGGAGTATTGATAACCGCCAGAATAACACCTCCCCGATTCGCTCCTGTTCCCATAGCGCCTCCTCCATTGCTTGTATAATCGGAATAAGAGATATTAGCACTAACGGTCAACCATTTACGAACCTGATTTTCGAGATTCACACGGAAGTTATAACGTTTGTAATAAGAGATGTCCAACACACCTTGTTCATTCAGATATCCGGCAGAAAGATAGTATTTCATCTTCTCGTTGCCATTGGATACAGCAATCTGATAATTCTGGGTCTTCCCTGTCTGGTATGTCTCGTCAAACCAATCGGTGCGGTCGGGCAATCCGTCAGGCAGAGACACCAGTCCGATCTCGTCCTGCAATTCTTTGTACTGTGCCGCATTCAAGGACTCCACTTTATCGGCCACTTTATTCAGTCCGAACTGGGCAGTCAGAGAAACTTTCGCATTTCCCGTCGCACCTGCTTTTGTTGTAATAAGAATCACACCGTTAGCGGCACGCGAACCGTATATAGATGCGGAAGAAGCATCTTTCAAGATCTGCATACTCTCAATATCATTCGGAGAAAGGAACTTGATATTGTCTACCGGCACTCCGTCTACTACATATAGCGGGTCGTTACTTCCATTCATTGAAGTAGTACCACGCACACGGATAGACATCTCGCCTCCCGGCGTACCATTGGGCTGGATGACCGATACACCTGCCGCCTTACCCTGAATGGCCTGTCCGGCAGACACAATGGGACGCATATCCAGATCTTTGGTGGATACGGAAGAAATGGCTGTCGTCACATCTTTCCGTTTCACCGAGCCATAACCGATTACCACCACTTCATCGAGCACTTCATTATCTTCCTGAAGTGTGACCTTCATTTGACGGGCAGCCTTCATCTCCTGCGACTTATAGCCCACATAAGAGAATACCAGAATGGCATTTTGTTGAACATTTAATGAGAAGTTACCGTCCAGATCGGTAATCGCACCGTTAGTCGTTCCTTTTTCCTGTACACTAACACCGATAAGCGGTTCGTTCTGCACATCCAGCACCTGACCGGAGGCAGTAATTTGTTGTGCGGATGCACTCAATGATAGAAACATTGCCAGAATAGCAAAGAGAATCTTGCGACTCCCCGAAAGGATTTTTCGCCTGTTCTTTTTCATGCGTACTAATTTTAAAGTTAATAATAAACGTCCGTCCACAATGGAGTTCCTCTCATTGCTTCCGAAGCACAGGTCAAAATTATAAAGAAATGAGAACGGATTCATAAGAAGGGGGCAATAAGTGGATACCATTAAAAGGCAAACATCTCATTTCCAAACGCTTAATTTCTTTTCTTCAGTCTAAAAAAGTGGATAGTTTACAGCCTTGATTAGCGGATTTTCCGTACTAAATCCTCAAAATCCTCTCTCGAGCCACGAGTTTTGTTCTTCACTTTTGCACGGTAATTATAGATTGTGTTCACCGAATAACGAAGGAACTCGGCGATCTGTGAACTGTCTTCAATGCCTAGACGTATCAAAGCGAAAATACGTAATTCGGTATTCAACAGTTCGTCTTTCTTCAATACAATCCGTTCATTATCCTGCAGCAGATCATTAAACTTCTTCACGAAATCGGGGAACAGATGTAGAAAGGCTGTATCAAAGTTGGCATACAACTCTTCCAACTCTTCGTCAAGAGCGTCCTGCGAACGGGTTATCTTTAAAAGTTCCGCTATCTGTCCGGCGGATACTTTCTTATTCACCATACGCCGATAAGCATCCAAACGGTTAATATAGGTGGAGCACAGCTTGATAAACCGCGCGATATATTCCTCCTTAATCTGATTGGACTCTGAAAGTTCTATGTTGGTGGAGGACAGGCAACTGTTCATCTGCCTCAACTCCTCATTCAGTCCGTTTAACTGCTCGTTAGCCTGTTGAAGATGGTTTCGTGCATCCGCAAGTTTCTTCATCTGACGATAGATATAACCCAAAGCCACTATCAACAGTACTAGCAATGTAGTGATAAGCAACAGATATTGCTGGAGACGACCATTCTGCTTTTCAATCATTGCCTGATAAGTCTTGTCAATCAGTGAAAGTACATCAGCACTTTGCCAGCTACGCAAACGGGCATTGTAAAACTTAGTCGCATTCCATGAGAAACGCATATACTGATAGGCACGCTCCATATCTCCGTCCTCATAAAGAAGTTGGGCAAGCATCCACAGCGACGCATGATCTTTAATTGCCGAACGGATATCTGAAATAGCGGAGATGCAGAGATTCTTCTCCTCCCCTAGATGATCCCCACTGTACTTGTAGATGAGGGAACGATGATAAGTGGCCATCGCATATTGGGGTGTATACGGCTCCATCTCCGCCAATCGGAGGTCATTTATTTTCAAGGCTTCCTCATATTGATGTTGGTCACGAAGCAACGCTTCACGCATCAACAGACGTTCTTCCGATGCAGGCGGCAATATGGCGTACAAAGAATCCCTATATGCCTGCGAGATACTCCAATAATGTCCCGAAAGGGCTTTATCCTGTGTATAAACGCTCAATTCTCCATACACATGATCGAAACAAGTGTAATAATCCGGGATTAAGCGAGCGGCTACCTCCTGACGGTCTACCGACTCCAAGACGTCGATAGACTCTGTATACATCCCCGTCGAAGATAATAGTAATGAGAGCTGCAGCTTGCTTTCTATCTTCCGGTCTGTATCATGCAGATACTCTGCAATCCGTATATTCTCATTCAAATAATGAATGGCGGAATCGCAGATAAAAGCTCTGTATTCTTTGTATATCTGATTATTCAAGTTGTAATGTTCCGCTGACTTGACCTCTGTTCCATTTACCAATGACTTAAGATGTCCGATACGCGACTCACGCTGGGCAACGTATGTCTCATGCTCTTGAATCGTCCGGTCAAGCACGTTCAAGAGTGAATCTAAAGTCTTATCGGCCCAAGTATATAACGGCAAAGAAAGAAATACAAGGAATAACAGACTATTCTTTTTCATTGGAGTATCAAGCTTTAAAGTACAAAGGTTAGTTATTCAGTCATTTTTCTTCTTCCACCATCCAGCGCTCCACATTCCGCTTTTCCGCACTGAACTCCACACCGACTTTTATCACTTGCCGACCCTCTGCCGCATAAGGAAGCGCATAGCCTTTCTCTTCAATCTGTTGTAGGGCCTGCCCGGCAGTTCCTTTCAACTTAAACTCGAATACATAAACAAACTTAGGAGTCTTTACAACAGCGTCTGCACGACCCCGTGAACTATGGACCTCCGCTTGGGTGAATTGTCCCATCAATTTAAATATCAAATAAATGACTACCTGATAGTGACGCTCTGTACGGTCATTCAGTTCGTATGGGAAATCAGCGAAGAAAGCTTCAAAGCGGCGCATGAAAGCATCGACATCACCACTGCGCAGTTCTTGGACAAACTTACCCACATAAAAACTTCGCTCTTCATCTGTTATCGCCGTATAGAACGGCACCAAGAAGTTGAGAAAACCATAGCGTACTTCATCGTTAGGAAAACCTAAACGATACAATCCAAACTCCCTGTCATATTCCTTTATAGTCAGATAACCACTCTGATAAATCAACGGGATAGGATTTTTTCTATCCGCACGGTATTCGGTAAAAGCGGAAGCGGCTGTCTCTATACCGTCCATCAACAAACGAAGATCGTAATCGCTCTCTTTCAACAGTTCTACAAGGAAAGTAGGTGTACCGGTCTGAAACCAGTAATTGCCGAACTCTTTACTGAAGAACGCATTCAAAACACTGAACGGATTAAATACACCTTCGCCATTGGGATGAAAATGATAACCGTCATATTGACGAGTCATCGCATCCACAACTTCCTCCACATTCATGCCATTGGCACGCGATAAAGCCATAAGCTCAGGCTCAAAATTGGAAAGAAGCTCTTCATGCGTGATACCGCAAAGAGTAGAGAAATCATAATTCATACTGATGTCATTCAACTGATTCAAGTCACTGAACACACTAACTTGAGAAAACTTTGTGACACCGGTCAGAAACGCAAAACGGAGGTAACGGTCCGCACTCTTCAATACCCCGTAAAAAGCCTTTAAGGTAGAACGGTAAGACTCAAGAAGAGGTTCATTCTGAATGGCCTGCAACAGTGGCTTATCATACTCATCCACCAATACCACAACACCCTTGCCCGTCTGTTCGGAAGCACGGCGAATGACACCCAAAAAACGGGAAGACAAAGTAGTCTCATCGTTTCCCACACCATATATAGCTTCCCATTGAGTTAATTGGTTGCTCAAAATAGCATCCAACCTCTCCGGTGAATCATATTTTTCCGCATTCAAGTCGAGATGAAGCACTGGATGCTCTTCCCACTTCTTCTCCAACTCTTCCACAGCAAGCCCCGTAAAAAGCTCACGTCTCCCCTTGAAGTAGGCTTCGAACGTAGATATCAACAGACTTTTCCCGAACCGGCGCGGACGACTTAAGAAGAAAGGCTTGCCAATGTTCGCTATAGTCCACATCAATGCCGTTTTATCCACATACAGATACCCGTCATTGCGAATATCCTCGAAAGTCTGAATCCCGATGGGGAGTTTTCTACCCGTTACCAACATACTGCTTCTGTTTTTAGATTGTTATCACACACGTATCTGCTACAAAAATACGAATTATACAGACGAAAACAAGTAGCATTCCTCTTTTTTAATTAGAATCACTCTTCATCCGTTCCGCAAATGCGCACACAAGCTACAGATCGTCAACGGGCGGCACAATAAAATGCATCTGATTGCCACGTCCCACTCTCTTGATAACCCCTTCGGCCGCAAAAGACTTGAGGTCGGCAAGCGCGGAGTTCTTCAAGCGACCTGTGATTTCAGTATAAGTGGTCCTTGTGATGAACCCGTGCTTCCGGATATGCTGCAATACAATTTGTTCCAGTTGCTCCCTGTCCCACTCTTTCGAAGTACGGAAACCGATACATCTCCTACGTTCCAAATCTCCCCTGATACCGGTACGGAAAGACTTGGACGCACGGAAATTCACTCCATCAAAGGAAACGGAATTTGAACGCAAGTCATTCTTGTTCTCCACCAGGCGGGACTTTACTTTGGCAGAGAAGAATCCGAACTCTCCCAACTCCACCCGATATCCTTCACTCAGGTACTCCAACGTCTCGTTCTGCAACTCGGAAAGGATTCCTTCTATCATCCCCTCCTTGAAACCGGTTCTTTGGGCCACTGTCCGGATAAGACGCTCTGCCGTAATCGTTCCGCTATACACAATGTCGGCATACATTGTTTCCTTCTCACCCTCTTTCGTGGTAAGGGACGGTTTTTTCTTCAAATTGTAATAAGCCATAATTCTTTTCTTACTATGTTTAAGACTCTTCAGTGCAGAGAATAAGAATGTTCAGTGCAGAAAACAGTGCGGTTTTATGTAGCCGGGAAGTCGTCACCTTGCAAGGTGACCATCGGCACCTTACAAAGGGACAAAAGGCACTTTATAGGGTGACAAACGGCACCTTATAGAGTGACATCTCTTTAGAGAAAAGAATAAAACCTGTAAAGATACGAATTTAATCAGCGAAAAGCAAGACCGCCTACTAATTATTTGTAAATCAACGTAGACAAATATTCCTCTGCAAACATTTCATTGGACACCTCCAACAACTGTTCCGCCGTCAAAGCTTCTATGCGTTTAAAGACAAGCTCGGACGACTCGTATTTGTGATAATGCAAATAGGTTTTCGCCATTCCCAAAGCATTATTCTCAAAATTGTCCGAAGCCACTCCTATTTGCCCTATCAGTTGCTTCTTGGCCGCCGCCAACTGGGACGAAGTCATCTTCGTATCCCGCATCCGCTTCAACTCTTTATAGGTCAGTTTCAGACAGGTATCCATATCTTCAACATCAGTGCCGAAGTAGATACAGAAAGCTCCCGTATCGGTGTAAGAAGTCAGATTGGACTCGACATTATATACCAGTCCCCTACGTTCGCGCAGAGATACATTCAGCTTGCTGTTCATACCGGGACCGCCAAGAATATTGTTCAGCAAATAAAGCGCCGTACGCTTATCGTCATACGCATTGTATCCACGACTGCCAATCATCACATGAGCCTGATGCGTATCCTTAGCGACTGTCAAATGCTCGGGAACATAAAGCGGAGGAGGCACACGTCGGCTGTTTACCTCTCCGGCAGGGACATCCGACAGATACTTCTCCGCCAGACGGATTATTCTTCTGAAGTCATATTGCCCTTGAACGAAGAATACCATATTTCCCGGCTGATAGAACCGGCGCGTAAACGAAAGGACATCTTCGGTGCGAAAGCTACGCAACAGCTCCGGCTTACCCAGGATGTTCCTCCCCAACGGGTGGTTACGGAAAATCATATCCTCGAAATCATCGAATATCAATTCCGACGGAGTGTCTTCGTATGATTGGATTTCATCAATGATAACCTCCGTTTCCTTCTCAATCTCGTGTTGGGGAAAAGTGGAATGAAACACAATATCCCCCAGCAATTCGAGCGCCCGTTCCAGATGTTCGGTCAGGAAAGCGGAATAGACTACCGTTTCTTCTTTATTGGTGTAGGCATTCAAGTCGCCGCCTACATTCTCCATCCGGTTAAGGATGTGCCAGGCTTTCCGCTTCTCCGTCCCCTTAAAGATGAGATGCTCCACAAAATGAGCCATCCCCTGTTCGTGCTCCGCCTCATCGCGTGTTCCGGCATCGATGGCAAAACCACAATAAGCTACTTTCGAGAGAGTCGGTTCATGGATAATACGAAGGCCATTCGGTAGTGTATATTCGTTATAATGCATTGTTTTCTACTTCCTTATTGAATTATGCCGCAAAAATACAATAAAACTTATTGCTGTTTATAGAAAATTGCAGATATTTGTGGACTATAACAGTAACAACGTATATGGAAAAGATAGGAATATTCTGTTCTGCCGCCGCAAACATTGACAAAATGTACTTTGAAAGTGCCCGCCAAATCGGCGAGTGGATGGGTAAAACAGGTAAAACGTTGATTTATGGAGGAGCCGATCTCGGACTTATGGAATGCGTAGCGCGTGCCGTGAAGGAAAACGGCGGCAAAGTAATCGGGGTAGTTCCTACCAAACTGGAAGAGAAAGGACGTGTCTGCACGTTCCTTGATGAAGTGATCCATACCCACAACCTTAGTGACCGGAAAGATATCATGACAGAGCAATCGGATATCCTGGTAGCATTGCCGGGAGGCATAGGCACATTGGACGAGATATTCCATGTAATGGCTGCCGCTTCCATCGGATACCACCGGAAAAAAATCATCTTCTACAACGAATACGGTTTCTATGACGAACTGTTGAAAACACTCAAGACATTAGAGGATAAAGGATTTGCCCGGCAGCCTTTCTCCACCTATTACGAAATAGCAAACACGCCGGAAGAATTAAAAGAAAAAATAAACTGATTATATGATAGACTCCATCAAACAACTATTGCAACAAGAAGCACAAGCCGTGCTCAACATCCCTGTAACAGACGCATACGAGAAAGCTGTACAACTGATTGTAGAACAAGTACATCAGAAAAACGGGAAACTGGTTACTTCCGGCATGGGAAAAGCCGGACAAATTGCGATGAACATTGCTACTACTTTCTGTTCCACCGGTATTCCGTCCGTTTTCCTGCACCCCAGCGAAGCGCAACACGGCGACTTGGGAATCCTGCAGAAGAACGACTTGCTTTTATTAATTTCCAATTCCGGCAAGACACGTGAGATTGTCGAACTGACCCGGCTGGCACATAACCTCGACCCGGACTTGAAGTTCATCGTGATCACCGGAAATCCGGACAGTCCGTTGGCACAAGAATCGGATGTCTGCCTGAGCACCGGAAAACCGGCTGAAGTCTGTACATTAGGAATGACTCCTACCACCTCGACAACCGCGATGACCGTCATCGGGGATATCTTAGTGGTACAGACCATGAAAAAGACCCAATTCACCATAGAAGAATATTCGAAACGCCACCACGGCGGTTATCTGGGAGAAAAATCAAGGTCACTATGCGAAAAGTAATCGGTATCGGAGAGACCATCCTCGATATCATCTTTCGAGGTGAACAGCCTTCCGCAGCCGTGCCGGGAGGCTCCGTGTTCAACGGCATCGTGTCCTTAGGAAGGATGGGAGTCAACGTCGGTTTCATCAGTGAGACCGGCAATGACCGTGTAGGGAATATCATCCTGCAATTCATGCGTGAAAACAACATCCCAACCGATCATGTGAATGTATTTCCCGACGGCAAATCACCTGTATCGCTCGCTTTTCTCAATGAGCAAAGTGACGCTGAATATATCTTTTACAAGGACTACCCGAAGCAACGTCTGGATGTGCTGTTTCCCAAGTTGGAGGAGGATGATATTGTCATGGTAGGCTCATACTATGCCTTGAATCCGGTATTGCGGGATAAGATTCTCGAATTATTGGATCAGGCGCGTGAGAAGAGAGCCATTATCTACTATGATCCGAACTTCCGTTCTTCACACAAGAATGAAGCGATGAAACTAGCCCCTACCATTATCGAGAATCTGGAATATGCAGATATTGTGCGCGGTTCTTTGGAGGACTTCCTCTACATGTATAATATGCAGGATGTAGACAAGATATACAAAGATAAGATAAAGTTCTACTGTCCCCGTTTTGTCTGCACCGCCGGTGGCGACAAAGTGTCTTTGCGTACCAACCTGGTCAGCAAAGAATACCCGATAGAGCCGTTGGAAGCCGTCAGCACCATCGGAGCCGGTGATAACTTTAACGCAGGCCTGATCTACGGACTGCTTAAATATGATGTCCGTTACCGCGACCTGAATAATTTGAATGAAGAGATCTGGGATAAAATCATTCAGTGCGGAAAAGACTTTGCCGCTGAAGTTTGCCGCAGTTTCAGCAATTCGGTTTCGGTGGAATTCGCAAAGGGATACCGATAACGGGAACACACGTAAATTACTATTAACTTTGGCTAATTATCGCAAAGGAATTACCACATCTGCCGGTAATTCCTAACTTTGCGTATATGATTCACCCAGACAAAGAAACTATGTACAAGAACCTGTTAAGCTGGCTTACCATTCTATTGGTGCTTCCATCCTGTTCCGACACCCCGCCGACCATATCAGTGGTATGCGAAGAAAACAATGTAGGAAACTGCGTCATCAAATGGGAGACCACTCCTTTACTGAAAGGGCGGGTACAAGTATACGCTTCCACTTCTCCTACATCGATTCCGGAAGATTCTCCGGTGGCAATGAGCAATATCTCCAGCGGTAAGATGACAATTATAACGGAGGATCCGTCCCAGCGTTATTACTATCTGATGGTGTTCAACAACAAATACCGGGTCAGAGTGGCTACCCGTAATGTCAATATTCCCGGCATACAGAACTTCCGTGACTTGGGAGGATATAAATCTACTGATACGGGGAAAATCATCAGTTGGGGTATGCTTTATCGTTCCGCACAGATAGACAGCATTTCCCCCTGCTCACGACGGGAACTCAAAAACATGGGTGTACGAACCATCATCGACCTCCGTTCGGAAGAAGAACGCCATAACTACCCGCAATTGAGTGATAACGAATTCAAGATTGTGCATATACCTATTCCGACAGGCAATATGGAAAGTATCTTGCAAGGAATCCAGAAAGAGAAAATAAAGAGTGACACCATTTACCGTCTGGTAGAACGGATGAACCGTGAACTGGTAGCAAATTATCAAAAAGAGTTCAAGGAGGTGTTCAACGTACTTCTCAATCCGGACTGTTATCCTGCCGTGATTCACTGTACCTCCGGAAAAGGACGGACAGGAGTAGTGTCGGCCTTACTGCTTGCTGCATTAGGGGTGAATGAAGACGTGATTATGTCCGATTACCGTCTAAGCAACGACTATTTCAATATACCCAAAGCCTCAAAATACGCCTACGAGCTACCGGTAAATTCACAGGAGGCGATTACCACCATCTACTCGGCCAAAGAGGACTTCCTGAATGCCGCCAAAGAACAAATTGAGTCGGAATATGGAAGCGTTCAAGCCTACTTGAAAAAAGGAATCGGACTTTCGGCAGAAGAAATAGAGCAGTTACGCAGTATATTGTTAATAAATTGACTATCTTTGCAGCCGAAATAAAAGATATACAGAGATTTAATGAAGACATTTGAAGAGCTTGGCGTTTCTCCGGAGATACGTAGAGCAATTGAAGAAATGGGATACGAGAATCCCATGCCGGTACAAGAGGAAGTGATTCCGTACCTTTTAGGAGAAAATAATGATGTAGTAGCTCTTGCACAGACAGGAACAGGTAAAACAGCCGCATTCGGTTTGCCCTTGCTCCAACAGATTGACGTAAAAAACAGAATTCCACAATCACTTATCCTCTGCCCTACCCGTGAGCTTTGCCTCCAGATAGCAGGTGATCTAAATGATTATTCCAAATACATTGACGGACTGAAAGTGCTGCCTGTATATGGCGGTTCTTCTATCGACAGTCAGATACGCAGCTTGAAAAGGGGGGTACATATCATTGTCGCCACTCCCGGACGTTTGCTGGATTTGATGGAACGCAAAACCGTATCTCTATCGACTATCCGCAACGTTGTGATGGACGAAGCGGACGAGATGCTGAACATGGGATTTACGGAAAGTATCAACGCTATTCTTGCCGATGTTCCGAAGGAGCGTAACACATTGCTTTTCTCGGCAACGATGAGCCCGGAAATCGCGCGTATCTCAAAGAATTACCTGCAGAACGCAAAGGAAATCACGATTGGTCGTAAAAACGAAAGCACCAGTAACGTAAAGCACGTTGCCTATACGGTGCACGCCAAAGATAAATACGAAGCGCTGAAACGCATCGTTGACTATTATCCGCAGATCTACGGTATCATCTTCTGCCGCACACGTAAGGAAACTCAAGAGATTGCAGACAAACTGATGCAGGAGGGTTATAACGCCGATTCACTGCACGGTGAACTTTCGCAGGCGCAACGCGATGCTGTAATGCAAAAATTCCGTATCCGCAACTTGCAACTGCTTGTCGCTACGGACGTAGCTGCCCGTGGTCTGGACGTGGACGACCTGACTCATGTCATCAATTATGGATTGCCGGATGACACGGAAAGTTATACCCACCGTAGCGGTCGTACGGGACGTGCCGGAAAGACTGGTACTTCTATCGCTATCATCAACCTCCGCGAGAAAGGAAAGATGCGCGAGATAGAGCGCATTATCGGCAAAAAGTTCATTCCGGGCGAAATGCCGACGGCAGCCGGAATCTGTCAGAAGCAGTTGCTGAAAGTGATTGACGAGCTTGAAAAGGTGAAAGTCAATGAGGAAGAGATTGCCGAGTTCATGCCGGACATTTACCGCAAACTGGAGTGGTTAAGCAAGGAAGACTTGATTAAACGCATGGTGTCGCATGAGTTCAACCGTTTCGCTGAATATTACCGTAACCGTGCCGAAATAGAGATCCCGACCGACAGTCGCGGAGAACGTGCCGGACGGGGTGATCGCAAAGAAGGTGGTTTCGAGAAAAGAAGCAGGAAAGCCGCTCCGGGCTTCAACCGTCTGTTCATCAACTTGGGTAAGACGGACAGTTTCTTCCCTAGCGATCTTATCGGTCTGCTCAACAGCAATACACGCGGACGTATTGAGCTTGGACGTATCGACCTGATGCAGAACTTCTCTTTCTTCGAAGTTCCGGAAAAGGAGACGATCAATGTAGTAAAAGCTTTAAGTCGCAGTAAATGGAACGGACGCAAAGTGGTAGTGGAAGTATCCAACGAAGAAGGAGGCAAAGAACGTGCCCCACGCCGCGAGAATAAGGATAGAAAGCCCAAAGAGGTCTCGGTAAAAGGCTCCAAAGCGGGCAAGAAAGAGAAGCCAAGCCGTGCCGAACGGGGATACGCAAACGCACGTGGTCCTAAAAAGAAGGATGATTGGCAGGCGTTCTTCAAAGACAAAGAGCCTGACTTCAGCGAAGAAGGATGGGCACGCAGAAAACCGAAGAAATAGATTCACCACGGATTACACGGATTAACACAGATTAAGAGAGGAGAAACGTTTTATTCTTTTCTTTCTTCAATTCACGTTTAATCTTCGTCTTAATCTGTGTTAATCCGTGTAATCTGTGGTGAAAAAGACTTCGGTATACATATAAACTGTTTTATTTGGCTATTTTCAACTCCTTGATAAGATTCCCTGCTTTTCCGTACTTTTCTATAATAAAAAGTACATAACGAATGTCTACACCTATACAACGTTGAAGCTCGGGTTCAAAGACAATATCACTGCTCATTGCTTCCCAATTACCATCAAATGCCAATCCCAACAATTCACCTTTACCGTTAAACATGGCACTGCCGGAATTTCCTCCCGTAATATCATTGTTAGAGATAAAGCAAACACTCATATCCCCCTTTTCATTAGCATATCTACCGAAATCACCGGAAGAAAGCAGACTCAGCAGTTCCGGTTGGACAGCAAAGTCAATATCTCCGGCGTGCTCTTTCACCTTTTCAAAGATTCCTTTTACAGTCGTATAATAATCATAAACAGCCCCGTCAAAAGGTGAGTAACCGTTCACCGTCCCAAAGCTCAAACGCATGGTAGAATTAGCGTCGGGGTAGAAGTTACGGTCGGCATACATACGACGCATGGCAGCATTGAACACACGCTCCCCCTGTTCTATCTGCTCGGAAGCCTCAGAGATACTTTGATTCATCTCATAATACTTCACTATCAGATCGAGACTTAAAGCTACAGCCGGATCCTCAAATAAGTTATAGGTAGTATCCCGCTCCAAGAAACGTTTCAGACCTTTGGAAGAGGTTATTTGGGACGTGGCATACAGAGAATCCACATAGGCCTGAATGTTTCCGTTGTAAAGCGTATCAATCTTCTCATACATGGCAGGCAGATACTTCTTGTCTACTTTTGCCTGATATTCTTTGAGCATGGAGGCAAAGACTTCTTTGTCAATGGCAAGATCCAGGTTGTCATATTTCTCCAATAGTTTCTTGATACGTGTAACTACCTGCTTCTCTTCCGCCTCAAAATCGAAATTCAAGATTTCCAAGGCAAGCTGAACCAGTTCAGGACCATTAATAAATGCTTCACCGAAATAGGCTAAGGCATGATTTGTCTCCCGACGACCGCTGTAACTCAATTCCAAAGAAGAAAAAAGACGAAGCAACTTTTCTCTTTCCGCCGGATGAGATTGAATCCATTCGCGAAGTGCAGCCTCAGCCGCCCGTTTCTTTTCCAGAACTTTCAAATGCTTGATAGCCTTGTTTGTTCCAATGCTGTTTTTCCAGTAGTTAGAGCTCTCGTCGTACTTTGAAGCATATTTGATACGAATATCCGGACGATGGTCCATCTCCCGCTTCCAGATAGCCTGTTTCACTCCACGCACATCAATCATAGCCTGATTAATGCCGTTCATCATTTCTTCGATACCGTACGAAGAAAGATAGCGTTCCGTACTTCCCGGATAACCAAGCGTCATGCAGAACGAGCCTTCCCTATAGCCGTCCAAAGAGATAGGAGCTACATATTCGGGGTGATAGGGAACGTTTTCGGGGGAATAGTCCGCCGGACCGTTCTGGGCATTGGCGTAAATACGGAATACGCTAAAATCACCAGTATGACGCGGCCACATCCAATTATCCGTATCCCACCCGAATTTACCGACAGAAGAAGGAGGAGCAAAAACCAGGCGTACATCATTATAATCCCGATAGACGGAAAGCCAAAATTCATTTCCCGCATAATAAGCGTCTACAACACCGGTCAAGGTAGAATCCTTTTCGGAAACTTCCATTCCGATTACATTCATGATAGAGTCGACGGCTACCCTGCGTTCCGCTTCTGTTCTGGCATATTTGGCAGCAGACAGTACCCGCTTGGTAACATCTTCCGTGCGAAGCAGAAAACGGACATACAACTCCGGATTCGGCAGTTCTTCTTGAAGGCTACGCGCCACGAAGCCATCTTTCAGATAATCGTGCTCCACCGAAGAGTGTTGCTGAATACTGCTGAACCCGCAGTGATGGTTAGTAAAAACCAGCCCGTCGTCCGAGACCACCACTCCCGAGCAAAAACCTCCAAAGCTAACCACAGCATCCGCAAGACACGGTTTCTTCGGATTATAGAGTTTGCTTACAGGCATCTGTAAACCAAGATCTTTCATCACCCGTTCTGTCTGCTTGTTCTTTTTAAGGTTTCCCAACAACCACATTCCCTCATCGGCAAAAGCATTCGAGAGACAGATAGAAAGAAGCACGAGGGCGGTTAGTCTGAATTTCATGTTCTTATTTTTAGATTCATTATTCTGTAATCAGTCGCAACTGCTTGGCTCCCACCCTAGCTTTCAACCATTCGCTGATTTTCTCTTTCTCGGCAACGGAGGGGCGTTTGGAGAATTTCAATACAGCCAATGTGACTGTATCCGTTTTCAACGAATCAACCCGTACCTCAAGTGAATGAGCAATGGAAAGAGTGGTGATGGAAGGATAAAGGACCTTCAACTCAGGAACCAGTTTACGGCTCATTGCATCATATGTCTTGTATTCTTCCAAAGTTTTCTCCAGTTGGGAGATCTTCACTTTCTGTTCCTGAAGCCGTTGCTCGCTGTTCTTGTAGAAGTCTTCCATCACCATAGCACGAATGGAAGACACATCTACCGCTTCATTGTTCATACCCTGCAATACAATTAACTTTGTATCGTCCAGCTTATATTCTTTCAATTTGCTGCGAGCGATGGAGATGGACGCATCCGGCACCTCAGAACCGATCAGAACAACGCGGACTTCTTTATGTTCATAACTGATCTTTTTGTCGAGTACTTGCGTATTGTCAAATCCCAGCTGTTCGTTAATAAAACGATTGGCTGCCGCTTCGTAGAAAGTACTTTTTATAATGCCGTAGGTCAGGTAAACAGCCGGACACATCGTCAGGATGACGATCAGAACAATGTACTTGCGCACGGTCTTCTCACGGGTTTTATCTACAAACTCTTTCCGTTGGAAGTGCATCACACGGACACCGAGAAAAGTAGCCAGACTGATAAATACGGAGTTGATGAAATAGAGATAGAAGGCTCCCAGAAAATAAATCAGATTACCGGATGCCAATCCGTATCCTGCCGTACAAAGCGGCGGCATTAATGCAGTAGCGATGGCAACTCCCGGAATCACATTTCCTTTTTCTTTGGTGGAAAGAGCTACAACACCCGCCAGACCACCGAAGAGTGCGATAAATACATCGTAGATTGTAGGTGAAGTACGTGCCAAGAGCTCTGATTGCGAACCGGCAATAGGAGCGAAAAGAAAAAAAATCGTTGCGGTCGTCACACTGAAAGCTGTCGTAATAAGGAAACTCTTCAAAGAGCGTTTCATCAGTTCAAAGTCGTTCAAACCGACAGACAGTCCTACTCCCATGATAGGTCCCATCAACGGAGAAATCAGCATGGCACCGATGATTACAGCAGTAGAATTGACGTTCAAACCAAGTGACGCCATAAAAATGGCAAAGATTAGAATCCATAAGTTAGCTCCTTTGAACTCTACTCCCTTACGGATAGAATCAACTGTTTCCAGTTCGTTATCCTTATCCTTTCTCAAGTCCAGATATTCGCCTAGAAAGGATTTGATGGCAAATTTATTGCGTTCATCTGTCTTCATGATTATTTCTTCTTTATGAATCGGTTAATAACTGGGATCTGACTTAACGGTAGATCGCGTTTGATAATATAAGCAACAAACAGTAATAAGAGTATCGTACGGAAAGCAAGACGGAGCGCAAGATTAGAGATAGGCACTTGTTCCCCGAGAATGTACAAAACGGCAGCTAACGCCACATAACAACCGATTCCCCGCAGATCATACCCGATAGGGTATTTCTTCTGACCGACAAAGTAGGACAGCAGCATAGCCACAGCATAACCGGTGAAACCGGCCCAGGCACAAGCCATATACCCATATATAGGAATCAAGAAGATATTCATCAGTACGACAATGAGACAAGCAATCAGCGAGAAGTAAGCTCCCCATTTGGTCTCATCCGTCAACTTATACCAGAAAGAAAGGTTGAAATAAATACCCATAAACATCTCGGCAATCATCACAATAGGAACTACACGAAGTCCCTCCCAATAATCACGGCCTATGACATATCGCAAAATATCCAAGTAGAACATCACCGCCAGGAAAGCAAGCACGGTGAAAATGATAAAGAACTTCATAGCCTGTGCATACATCTGTTTGTTATCCTTATCCTTGCTCTTGCCAAACACAAAGGGCTCATAAGCAAAACGGAAGGCTTGGGTAAACATTGCCATAATCATGGCTATCTTACTGGTTGCCCCGTAAATGCCAAGCTGCACGGCTGCTTCAGCCTCATCCGGATAGACAAACGGAAAAATAATCTTATCGGCTACCTGGTTCAAGATTCCGGCAATACCGAGAATCAACATCGGAAACGAATAATAGAGCATTCGTTTCATCAAAGAACGGTCAATGCAATAACGGAAAGCACGAAATTCCGGTATTAGTCCCATCATCACCGTAAACGAACAAATCAAATTTATCAAGAAAGCAGCTCCTACATCCGTACCTTTCAGAACCACGAAATAAGTGATATTCAAAGAAATACTGATAAATATAAAGAGTAGCTTCAGCCCCGCAAACTTGATGGGACGTTTCTTATAACGCAGATATGCAAAAGGAATGGCTTGTATGGCGTCCATCGCAATCACGATGAGCATCATCCCTAAATACCAAGGATGTTCTCCATAACCGAATAAATCGGCAATAGGAGACAAAAACAGAAGGCAGAGAAGTAAAAAAGTAAGAGAGACACTGCTCACCATCAACAAAGAGGTAGAATATACTCGGTTCGGATCATCATCTCCCTTATTTGCAAAACGGAAAAAACCGGTTTCCATACCAAAAGTCAGCAATACGAGTAATAAAGCTACAATGGCATACATATTAGTGATTACCCCATAGCCACCGCTCAAAGCCGGAAGGGAGATCGTATAGATAGGCACCAACAGATAATTGAGGAATTTCCCTATAATACTGCTTGCACCATAAATTGCGGTGTCTTTTGCCAATGATTTTAATTCTGCCATTTTTATTAGTGATTAGTTGTTTGGTGGTCAATGATTAAACGATCATTAATCACCAAACAACGTTTTCTGGTTTCCGCTATAAAGACTTCTTCCCAAATGCTTATAAGCAAGCTCCGTCACTTCACGCCCGCGAGGAGTACGTTTCATGAATCCTTCTTTTATGAGGAAAGGCTCATATACCTCTTCAATGGTTCCCGCATCTTCTCCTAAAGCGGTTGCAATAGTCGTCAGTCCCACAGGACCACCTTTGAACTTGTCTATAATCGTGCAGAGAATCTTGTTATCTATTTCATCCAAGCCGTATTTGTCGATGTTCAGTGCTTCCAATGCAAATTGAGCTATCTCCGTATCAATAGAGCCGGAGCCTTTCACCTGCGCAAAGTCACGTACCCGACGGAGCAACGCATTGGCTATACGAGGGGTTCCACGACTGCGGGAAGCGATTTCAGCCGCCGCACGTATCGAACAAGGCACATCCAATATAGATGCGGAACGACGAATTATGCTACTCAAGATATCATCATCGTAATACTCCAGATGCAGGTTAATACCGAAACGGGCACGAAGCGGAGCTGTCAGCAAACCACTACGTGTTGTCGCTCCAACCAACGTAAAAGGATTCAAATCAATTTGAATGCTGCGCGCAGAAGGACCTTTATCAATCATAATATCGATACGATAGTCTTCCATAGCAGAGTAAAGATACTCTTCTACTACCGGAGACAACCGATGAATCTCATCAATAAAAAGCACATCATTCGGCTCAAGACTAGTTAATACACCTGCCAAATCTCCCGGCTTATCAAGTACAGGACCGGAAGTTACTTTAAATCCAACTCCCAATTCGTTGGCGATAATATTCGAAAGAGTTGTTTTTCCTAATCCGGGAGGACCGTGCAACAGCACATGATCGAGTGCTTCTCCACGCAGGCGCGCCGCCTTCACAAAAATGCGAAGGTTTTCCACCACCTTGTCCTGTCCGCTAAAGTCTTCAAAGCTTAACGGACGGAGTGCATTCTCGAAATCCCGTTCTTTTGAAGTAAGCTGATGTTCGCGTATGTTAAAATCTTCCTGTTCCATTTATTTCTTGAAAGTAGGAGACAAAGATAGAGATTTACATTCATTTTCAGTATAAGAAAGCTGAATAAAAAAGCCTGATAGCATGAAAAGCAACGATAAAATATTACTTTTGCATTATCTATATACATACAATCAACTATGGTTCTAAATTACATTTGGATAGGATTCTTTGTTATTGCTTTCATAATCGCCCTCCTGAAAGTTATTTTTCTTGGAGACACAGAGATATTCACTGCTATCATGAACTCTACATTCGACTCTTCAAAGACAGCTTTTGAAATCTCGCTAGGCCTTACAGGAGTATTGGCGCTTTGGTTGGGCATCATGAAGATTGGCGAGAACAGCGGATTGATTAATGCACTGGCCCGCTTTCTAAGTCCGGTGCTTTGCCGCTTGTTTCCGGACATTCCTAAAGGGCATCCGGTGCTAGGCTCCATCTTTATGAATATGTCTGCCAATATGCTCGGTTTGGACAATGCCGCCACCCCGTTGGGACTGAAAGCCATGAAAGAACTGCAAGAACTGAATCCGAAAAAGGATACCGCTTCCAATCCAATGATTATGTTCTTGGTGATTAATACCTCCGGCCTCATCATTATTCCGATCAGCATCATGGTATATCGTGCACAAATGGGAGCTGCACAACCTACGGATGTATTTATTCCTATCCTGATAAGTACTTTCATTTCAACTTTAGTCGGAGTTATAGCAGTCAGTATCGCTCAAAAGATAAACTTGATCAATAAACCAATTCTCATTTTAATGGGTGTTATCTGCCTTTTCTTTTCGGGATTGATCTATCTGTTTCTAAGTGTATCGCGGGAGGATATGGGGACTTACTCTACACTGATAGCGAATATTCTGTTGTTCAGTGTCATCATCCTGTTTATTTTAACGGGAATCAGAAAGAAAATCAATGTATACGATTCTTTTGTAGAAGGAGCCAAAGAAGGATTTACGACGGCTGTACGCATCATTCCTTATCTGGTTGCTTTTCTGGTAGGAATTGCAGTGTTCCGCACTTCGGGAGCAATGGATTTTCTGGTGGGAGGTATCGGCTATATAGTAGGTCTATGTGGGGTTGATACAAGCTTTGTCGGAGCCTTGCCTACTGCACTGATGAAATCACTTAGTGGCAGCGGTGCAAACGGCCTGATGATTGATACGATGAAAGAACTAGGGCCGGATTCATTTGTCGGGCGTATGAGCTGCGTCGTACGCGGAGCTTCAGATACCACATTCTACATTTTGGCCGTTTATTTCGGCAGTGTGGGAATTACCAAAACTCGTAATGCGGTGACCTGTGGTCTGATTGCAGACTTTTCGGGTATCATAGCCGCTATCTTAATCAGTTATTTATTTTTCTTTTAAATCATAACATTCAATTATGGCTGTAACTTATCAAACAGAAGGCGTAAAAATGCCTGATATCAAGAAACGTGAGACTACGGAATGGATAAAAGCCGTAGCTGTTTCTTACGGAAAAAGACTCGGTGAAATCGCTTATATCTTCTGCTCGGACGAAAAGATTCTGGAGGTAAACCGTCAATATCTGCAACATGACTACTACACGGATATCATTACTTTCGATTATTGTGAAGGCGATCGTTTATCAGGTGACTTATTCATTAGCCTGGACACAATACGCACTAATGCGGAGCAATTTGGTGCTTCTTATGACGACGAACTGCACCGTGTCATTATCCATGGGATTCTTCATCTTTGCGGTATTAACGATAAAGGACCCGGAGAACGGGAAATTATGGAAGCTGCGGAAAATAAGGCTTTGGCTATGAGGTAAATTGTAAAACTTATACATAGTTTTCATTTAAAGCCTGTTAAAATTCGACTCTTTCGTGAAGCACTTTTCTCTATAAAAGAAGATGTTTTACTTTTTTCTCCTCGCCAGATAAGATGAAGGGGTTTCATTATAGTAGCTTTTAAACAATTTATTAAAATAAGAGCTACTACTGATGCCAACAGCATCCATCACTTCCTGTACGCGGTCACATCCATCATCAAACAGTTTACGGGCATGCTTCATCCGGATCAGGTTTACATAAGAAGTAGATGTTTCTCCAGTGATTCCCTTGATTTTCCGGTGCAAATGCATACGGCTGATACCCAATTCCTTACTCAAAAAGTCGATTGTCATTTCACTATTATCCAGATTGTCCTCGATCAATATGTTTAATCGGTCCATTAACTTACGGTCATAAGAAGTAAAATTTGTCTCTATCTCCATCACAACGTTTCCGGTAAGAAGATGATTTCTATACGCTGCTTGTTGCTCGATAAAGTTTTCTATTTTCTTAAGAAGTATCTTGGTATTAAAAGGTTTGCAAATATAGTCAAAAGCTCCTGCTTCGAAACCCTCTGTCTGATTATCAATATCTGTTTTCGCAGTCAGCAAAATAATAGGGATATGCGACAGAGATTCTTCCTCCCTTATTTTCCGCAACATTTCCAAACCGTCCATTTCGGGCATCATCACATCACTAACAATCAGATCAGGTATAACCTTCAATGCTTTTCGGAATCCCTCCACCCCATTGCGAGCTTCGGAAATAATATAACGTGACTCAAGGCATTTACGCAGATATAACCGAAGATCCATATCATCCTCCACAATCAAGAGTTTATCTCTCAAATCGGTTGCGGAAGTATCGGTCATTTCTCCTTTTGAAATCATTTCTTCAGAAAGCCACATCCGTTTTTCTTCCTGATAAGGCTGAAACTCTTTCTCACTATAAGCATCGGCTAGTCCGGGAAAGCTGATAATAAACTCCACGCCATTGTAAACGCTATCGGCTATGTTGATTTCGCCATGATGTTCTTTCATCAATGTGTCACTCAAATGTAGTCCAATGCCCGAAGAATAACGGCTGGTACCGTGATAGAAGCGCTCGAACACATGCGGCTTCATGTCGTCGGCTATACCGGGTCCGTTATCCGCCACAGCTATTTCAGCAACCAACTGGCTATTTTTCCATACGCTACGGACTGTCAATACTACAACTCCTCCGGTTTTAGTATAGCGGAAAGCATTGGACAGTATATTATACAATACCTTTTCGATAATATTGGGATCGAACCAACAAATCAATTCTTCGGGAGTATTCACATTAAAGTTCACCCGTTCATTATCGGCTTCCCACGCAAAAGCTTTTGCCACTTGACGGACAAATGCAGCAAGATCCATTTCTGCCACTCTCAGTGAATAACATCCTTTCGTTATCTTTCTGAAATCCAACAACTGATTTACTAGAAACATCATACGACGAACATTTCGGGAAATAACTTTGAAGCGGAAACTCTGTTCTTCATCTGCCGGTCCTTTCTCCACCAAGTCATTGACCGGCCCTACAATTAGCGAAAGAGGGGTTTTAAACTCGTGAGCTATATCAGTGAAGAACATCAGTTTCATCTCATTCATTTTCTCTTCCTGTTCCATCAATGATTTATCTTGTTCTAACTGATATTTCAATTTCCGGTGACGGTCATAAACGCGCCACACAATGAACACAATGGAAAAGAAAGCTACGGAATATAAAAAATATGCCCACCATGTATCCCACGGAGCAGGTTTTATGCAAATATCTATAGCTCGTGAAACTACTTTGCCCGCTGCATTGGCATCGTAACCCTCTACGATAAACGTATAATTCCCTGGAGGCAAATTCTTGTACCATACTATCATATCAGTATGTGAAGCATTCACCCAGTCTTTATCCATTCCTTGCAGCATATATCTAGTTCTGTATTTCTGTATGCTGTTAAAGGGAACAGTAGTGTACTCCAACGTAAAATCATTCTGAAAATAAGCCAGCGTCAAAGACGTTTTCATATTGATAGTGGTGTCGAGCAGTACTTTATTATGCCCTTCCACAAGTGGGGTAACATACTCATTATTCACCATAAATCCGGTAAACAAGATACGAGCAGGGGGATTATTTGGAATAATCTCGGTGGGATTGAACCAGTTTATTCCATTCAGTCCACCGAAAAACAAAATACCTTCCTCCGATTTGGAAGAGGCTTCGGTAAAAGTATTGGACTGTAGCCCATCGTCATAAGTGAAACGCTGAGCCAAATTCGTGGCAGGAGAATATTTGATAAGCCCTTGTGTATTCCCCATCCAAAGATTTCCGACAGTATCTTCCTGGATAGACATGATTTTCTTATCAAGGATCTCTTCATTCTGTATATGCTCAAAACTTTCATTCTCACTGTTTTTACGTAGCAATCCTGCATCAGTCCCTAACCACAAAGTGCCGTTGGCAGAGCAAAAGATAGTCCATATCTGATTGCAGGGGATGTAAAAATCGCCATTAGCCGTCACACTGAAATTTTGTAACCCTAGTATATCACCGGAGGCATCAAGATTAATTCTAAACAGCCCGCTCGCAACAGTACCTACCCATACGCTTTTTGAACGGGCATCATAATAAAGGTCGTATATCCCTTCATTGCGCAATACTTCCGCTTTGGTATTCCAATAATCAACCCAATCTGTCCTCCCGTCCGTCTTTTCAATAATCAACCCGCGCCAGCTCCCTATATACTTATTACCAAAATCATCGACAACCAGAGATGTATAGAGATTCGAACGCCCTTTCTCGTTACGTATACTGAGTGTATAAGGAATATAATTATGGCTATCAGCGGAAGTTTGAATATAAATGCCGGAACCAGTTGCAATATAATTTCTTCCGCCAATACTAACTACCTTCTTCATATCAAGCGGTAGACAAGCGGGAACAGGCCGATACCCCTCCAGAGTAGAGAGATAGCAGGTACTCTCCTTTATTCCCCGACTGACATATACATAATTCTTTCCCGCATAAACAAAGCCTATTTGCCCGGTTCCCCCATTCTGGGGAAGAGTATGGAAAGGTAAGCCATCAAGGTTGGTAAAATAAAAACCTGAGTTGGTTCCCACCCACATAATATGCTGTGCATCTACCAGTAACGCAGTGACACAATTCGATTTCAGTCCGCGAGGGTCGTCTGCCCGAGCCACTACCGAATCTAAGAGCAACATATTCCGGGCATCATAGGTAAGAATACCACCCGTTTCAGTTCCAACAAGAAGTTGTCCCGAATGGTCATAATGAAGTGAACGAATAATGTTGTTCACTCTTATATCGAATGTTTTACTCTCGCCGGAAGCTGTCGGAAGCGTCTGTTTGATTACATTCACCCGAGTCGCAAACCAAATATTCTCTTTCCCGTCAGACTCTACGAAAACATAATTATCCTGAGGGATGGAACTTAGCAGTTCACAGTTTTTGCCGTCAAAAGTCCAAACACCTTGTTCTGTGGAGATATACAAGTCATTTTTTAACGTTGCAATATTGGAAACCATCAAGCCGGCAATAGGAAGTTGCAGCAATTCTGCCGTGCCTCTATTTTCGTCTATACGAACAAGTCCATTGTTAGTTCCTGCATATATATTCCCATTCTTATCTTCGGCAAAAGAATAGATAACCTTGCAATCTGATGGAGTTTTTACCCGCACAATGCGTTCTTCTGCCAAAGAGTAATAGTTAATACCATATCCGTCGGTTCCTATCCACAAGTGACGCCTCGAATCTTCCATGATACACATGATACGGTTCCCCGACAAGGAATTCTCATCGCCTGTACTATGTCTGAAAATACGTATCCGCTTGCCATCATAACGGTTCAGACCATCATAAGTAGCAATCCAGATAAAGCCGAATGAATCTTCCACGATATCGGTAATATCATGCTGCGAAAGTCCGTCATTCACGCTGAGGGAATGGAACTTCAGTTGTCCCTGACTGTCGGCAGAAACATAAAAGCTGGTGATAATTGCTGTCATCAGCAGGATAATGCGATAAAGAGGTTTCATTGAAAGTCTACTTATAAAATGAGCTATGTTTTCCTGGCGATAAATATAATAAATTCCCCCCTATTCTGGCTATTCCTGTATGTTAATATGGTCAGAATCGCTGATTTTAAAAGGAGATTCATAGGTTCTTACCGGAGAATAGTCCGTCGTTCTCTCTATTTTATTGTTTTTCCATACCAATCCGTCTACTCCATAGGCATGCAACAACAATCCTTTATCAAATGTACGGAAAGTATTATCCGTTATGCGTATGTTCTTATTATAACGACTTTTCTCATGTTCTTCATGAATACCAGCGGCAACATCTATCACAGCCTCTCCCCAAACTCCATAAAGGCAGTTATCAAAGATATTGTTGCGAATCACACAATCACTCACCCCTCCCTGCTCGAACCAGAAACTGGCATCCCCTTCGAACAGTATCGCTGCACCGGGATTATGGAAGTAGTTGTTCTCCACCACTGTCTTACCACGACAGTTGAGCAGCATACCACGTGCGCGGTTCCGGCGAATAGTATTACCATAAATATGTATCTCCGGATAGGCACGTATCTCGGCAATTGCATCACCCATTCCTGTGCCGACAGGCAAAGGTTCAGTGAGCTTTATACGGGTAAGGCTTTTATTTATACGTTCCGCTTCGAGCACCTTATTTCTTGATTTAGTGATAAGACTCTTCCCGCCTACTATCTCTATTTCCTTCCCTTCTTTCAAGAAATCAAAACCGAATTGCTGGCTGTGTTTGAGTTCAGTAACGACTATATCCGGCGCCTCAACGGCAACAATCTGCACATAAATACCGTGTATATTGGTAGCATCGTCTTTTTGATTTTCAAAAAGATTATTCCCCAATTCAATCTTACCTGTACAATTGGAGAAGTGAGTCGCGTCGGCTGTACAACTTACCAACCGCCCTTCAGACGGAGTGACCCGACAACGAAGAACAGACACATTGTCTGTTCGTTGCCCCACTATTCCCATTCCACCCGAATGGTATATTGTCACTTCTTCGAACTTTATATTTCTGCTGTCGGTCAGGATAAAACCCGGATAATTGCGGTGAGACGGAGCAAAAGTCATCACATTACCAGGTGTTCCTGTAAGCCCGTCAAGATATATCCGAACTCTGCGACCTCCCAATGAATCAGCAGGTAACGGATTACCATCAAGATAATAATCATGCACCATATAGGCGGTTTCTTTCTTCACCGGATCATATTCCAGTAGAGAGCCATAGGGGTAAACGCTCACCTTACTTACGGTGGTTTTCCGCTGTTCCTCACGCTGTCCGTCTGTAAACAGAAGTACCCCATTGCTAATCCGGTAAGGATAGTTCTCCGGTATTTCTATATCAATACCACGGGCGTGATTGGAAAGAATGATAGATTCCGAATGGAAAGAACGGCTGCAATCTACCGAGAAATTACGAAGGCGAATGTTCGAAGAATGTTCCACAATAAAAGGATTCACAAATCCATGAAACACGAACTGTGAACCATCTCCTTCAATAGTCAACTCCCTGAAATCCTCCAACAGGAATATTACACGTTTCAAGCCTTCGTCGTTATTGCTGACAAAGACGTACTTATCCTTCCCATAGTCCGGATAAAAATGATAGTCTCCTTTCGGAAAAAACAAAGTAGAACCCGGATAATGCCGACACTCTTCAAGCGCTTTCTGCAAAGCCTGTACACAATCACTGCCACCAGATGAAGCCCCATAATCGAGTATATTGACCGTTTTACTTCCCAAACAGGAAACACTCCACACAAAAAGGAGTGCCCCTATCAACATTATCTTTGTTCTCATTATCATCTTGCCTTTATTTGTTTATCTTAATCAAATTATCCTTGTAAACCAAATTCTTGTTATTTATCAGCCATACTGTACCAGCTTGGGTATTTTTCAATATCCGCCCATGTGTTCTACGAATGCTATCACTCACCACTACTGTATTGTGTTCCACTGTTCCTCCAACTATAGAGGTAAATATCATAGCAGGCTCCGGACTGTTAATGATAATATTGTGACGCACACAAATCTGCCGGAAACCTCCTGCCGGAACCACTTCATTACGGGCATTGATGGCTACTACACATAATGGAGCTGCCTGTTCGATGCCATAAGATGAGTTGGCAAACATACAATCGATAATCCGATTGTTCTGTACAAGCACGTTGTGGGAAAATCCCGCCTCCAGCCAAACCAGTTCCGGTGCCAAAACGATTCCTCCTAACTCGCAGCCTACTACTTCATTATTCTCAATCACCCCGTTAGAAGCTTTAATGAGAATACCCCGGGCACGTGTATGCCCCAATATATTATTGCGAAGTATAAAACCATTTCCTCCTCTTGTGAGAGAACTGACTACTCCGCCGTTATCTACATCAACTTTACTACTCAACGTCAAACGAGTGACATCGGAGTGTTTACGTTTATCTACCGTAAAATGATACTTACTGTTGACTGCATCGAGATCTTTCTGCGAAAAATCGGTGGCTGTTTCCATCTTCAGCAATACACTTTCACCCGCAATACTTCCGTCGTATCTCACAAAACGAAGTGTATCACCCAGGCTCATCTTAAGTTGACCGACAGATGAAACAACGTCGACAATAGTTCCTTTAGCGGTCATCACTTTGTAGAAACTTGTATTAATGGCAATACAATCATCCGCATGGTAACGGAAGATACAATTGGTTACAGTAGGTCCTACCACTGCTGCCTTACTATGAAAAGCGTCTGCGTTGATGGCTCTCAGGCGCGGAAAAGAGACACGAGGGTCATTCATCTTGCGGTCTATAACGCATCTGTGGTAAGAGTTCGCTTCACATTGGTCTTCAAAAAAACCAAAACAGTTGCCCGACCATATAGTGATATTTTCCAAATGTACCTTTTTCGATTTGTACAGTACAATAGAATGAGGACGCGTACCTGCCCCACTTTCCAATGTCATCGTCAGATAGTCTCCTACCTGCTCGTTAGAGTCGGCATTGAAATCTTTCTTTGTAAAGCGAAAACGACGGTCACCGACACGTATTACAGAGGCAAAGTTTCCCCGCCAATAAGTGTAGAGATTCTTACGAAGTGTAAGGGTAGCAGGGTCAAATACCTGTATGCGATCAGGTACAGTGGTAAGCAAACTTTCCATCGGATACCCTTCCATAATCTCTACCTCCCACCACATACGGCGTTCTCTGTCCATGTCGACAATCGTGCCTTGCGTAAAGGGAAGGGGTTGGCAATCTATACTGAGATTCTTCAGCACTACGTTTTCACATTCTGTAATTTGTATAGCTTGCGAAGCCTTTCTGGTGATTATTTCCGAGCCATTACAATCAATGACTACTCCGGAAAGTCCTTTTAAATGAAGCGGTTCGCCTCCTTCCAATGCCATATAATAGATTCCTCCCGGAATACTGATTTCTTTTTCTCCTGTACGCAGAGACTCATAGACTATATCGGCAAAGTCTTTTTCCTGCACTTTCAGTTCCTGTGCATTAAGTACAGATAAAAAACAGTAAGAGTAGCACGCTACCACCAAATATTTATAGAAACTCATCGCTTTTATTTTATAGTGATTTTTTTAGTAGAAGGAGTAAATGGCCGGAGGCTTCCATCTTCCCCGAAAGGGATAGGATCAATGCATAGTTTTCCCTGTGATTTACCACCCGATTCGCCACGGTAAGAGAACCATTCTTTTCCATCAGGTCCGGTAAATACGGCAATATGCCCGCCTAAGAAAATTTGTGGCTGTTTCACATAAGGTCCCCAAATATTATCTGCCATCGATACTCCCACCCAATAACCGGTAGTAAGTCCACTATTGTTATTCGCCGGTTCTTGTTCCTTCTTATAAGGCGAACCGGTGAAAAGAACATATTTGTTTCCTCGCTTAATCATCCACGGGGCTTCCATATAGTCGGGACTGAAAGACAGACCGATATCGGCATTATCCCTGTTCACCACCTTCCATCGCTCGCCCACCAACTTTATATCCCCCTTCTTTATACCCGACAGGTCGGCCTCTTGAACAAATGTGTCGCTGAAGGGCATTACCGAATAGAACTTGCCATCCGTATCAGCGAAGAGATGTGTATCACACCCCGAACCGGGAAGCCAGGTAATATGTTCATAAGGACCGGTAGGTTTATCTGCCACACCGACGAATCCGACATATCCCATTTCACCACGCACATTATATTCATCTTTTATCCAATTATCAGCATAAAATATAACGTAATATTTACCATTCATCTTGCGTAATTCAGGAGCCCAAAAACGATGTTTATAAGGACAGTTTTCCGGTAGTTCACTCGACTTAACAATCCAATTCTCAAACTTCCAGTTCTTGAGGTCTTTCGATGAGTAAAGCCTGATACCCGGAGATGAATTCATGTCCGGCAACGCAGGATTGCGGCTGGTGTGATGAGTAAACGGAAAATGAGTATATACAAGATAATATGTATCTCCGTCTCGCATAATACACGGGTCACGCAATTCGGTTTTTATTTGTTCCTCTTGCCCGTTGAAATAGGAATACGAAAATGGAAGAGGGTTCTGGAACGTGAAAGGCAGCTGTGTTTGTGATTGTCCATCTTCATTTTTTTCGCCTTTAGCATTGCTGCAACTGGTAAAGAGAATAATGCCAAACAGGCATGAAACCAGTAATGTAGAAGTCTTTAATACTTTCATAATCAGATTTTGTTTAGTTTATTATTCTTTCTCAATGTCTACATGAACAGACCGTTCCATAATGAAAGGTTCTGCCTGTTGTGAGGAGAACGGGTAATCGTCCGAACGGATAATTTTATTATTTCTGAACACAAATCCATCCACCGAAACGGCACTCACTATCCGGGAATCGACTAATCGGAATTCATTATTCTCCACCAACACATTTCGGTTGAAACGAGGTACATCTGCGGGTTCCGGTTCTTCTCCTGCATCCAACGAGATAATTGCCCTTCCCCAGTTACCGAACATACAGTTATCGAATATATTGTTACGTATGGTCATATTGCTTACTCCACCCTGTTCAAACCAATATTGTGAATCACCTCCCGTCATTATTGCCGCTCCACCGATATGAAATGTACATCCCTCTACCGATATGCTGGTACGCGACCCCAACAAGACTCCCCTTGCACGGTTTCGCCGACAAACGGTATTGCGCAGAACAATATCGGGGGTTACCGTAGCACCGACAACATCGTTTATCTTTACCTTTTCCGACAAATTGTCGGAAAAGGTAATTTCTGTGAAGTCTTTATTAAGCCGTTTCACCGAGTCTATTTGAGCATGTGCATAAGTAACCATAGTCTTTGCATCTACCATCTCAACAGAATCCTTCGGGTTAAATATATCCATTCCTAACTGTTCATGATGAACCAGTTGCACAAGTAATTTATATGGGCTTATTTTCTTCTTAATCCGCATATAAATTCCGTGTATATTAGTGGCATCATCCATTTGGTTCTCGAACAGACAGTCTTCGATCCGTATCTTTCCCGTGCAATTGGAGAAATGGGTAGCATCGGCAGTACAACTCACGACCTTACCTGAAGGCGGAGTCACTACCATTTTACTGACAGTCAAATTCTTACTCATTTGAGCAATGAATCCCATACCACCACTATTATACATTGTTATACTGTCCACCTCAATGCCTTCACACCGATGTACTACAATGTTAGGAACTAAGCGGTGATTAGGAGCAAAAACCATTTTGTTTCCCGGTGTACCCTGAATATCGGGAATGTGCAAACGGACGCTACATGGTCCGGTCTGTTCGGCTTTGAGATTATTGCCGACATAATAATCCCGTGCCATGTAAGCAGTTTCTTTACGTATAGGATCGAACTCTAACAGATTACCGAACGGATATTCGATTTTTCCTGTTTCATCATAAAACTTCAGACGTTCATTCTCCACTTTGAACGGGTATTCTTCGGAAAAAGAGACCTCCAGTTTACCATTTCCCACACTCAAAATATCTCCTTCACTTTGAAAGGTTCTAGCAAAATTAATAGAAAAACCTGTCAACTTTACATTCCGGCAGTTCTCAAGTACAAAAGGCAAGGTATATCCATGAAACACGAATTGTGCTCCGGGAGCTGAAATTTCGAAATCCACCATTCCTTTGAGCAAGAAAGCAACACTTTTCAAACCGTCATGATTGTTACTAATAAACAGATATGTCTCAAAGGTCTGTTCAGGATAGAAATCATATCTTCCCGGTTCAATGATAAGCTTTGCCACATGATGTCTGGTACAATATTCCAATGCTTTGCGTATGAAGCTGGAAGCATCTTTACCAGTATCAGGTTTCAGCCCGAAAACAGAAGCATCAACTGTTTCGCCTTGTTTATGAACAGATGTACAAGCCATACAGAGAAGCACAGCGAGTGACACGGTAAGAATTCTTGTTATCACATTCTTTTTCATCTTATTTGATTCCTTTATACGAGAAATTTCTAAAAATAGCACTCCCTGTTCCCAAAGCATAAATACCGGGCCGTATGGTCATTCCACCAAAACTAGTCAGATTATTAACAAAATCAACGCGCTTCCATGTATCTCCCCCATCCTTACTATACCAATAGAGTAAATCACCATGATCTTGGGAAAGCCTGAATCGAATTACGTCCCCACGATTCACATCAGCAATCTTTTCACGATGATAATCTCCTCCGGCAAGACGATATAGTGTATTGCCATCTACCTCAAGTCCCAGATAATCATCGATTCCGGCATACAGGATAAGTCCGCTACGTACTTTTTCCGAGGATTGCACAGTTACTTCTACCTGATAGTAATCATTCACCGGATCTATAACCAAAGGCCGACTGTCTGATGGTGAATTACCTTCCGCTTTCAGTTGAAGATAGCCATTGCCGACAGTCACTCTCTTACGACTATCTCCTTTAATAAGTTTCCACTGGAGTCCCAGTTTATCTTCTCCAAAATTATCCGATAACCTCATCATCGTACCGACTTTGCTACCGTTCACCGGCTTTCTTATTCGTCCGGCGGGATCAACCCCCTCGGGTATTTTGTACCAACCGTCTGCTGTCCACTCCACAGGAAGCATCAGCACTTGCCGCCCCATGCTGCGCAGTTTATTTTCGTATGCATGAAAGATAATATACCATTCCCCTTCCGGAGTATCAATCAGTGTACCATGTCCCATCGAAGCCCATTTCGCTGAACGATCGGATGTTTTAACTATAGGATTGTAAGGGCTATGTTCCCAAGGCCCGTAAGGAGTACGCGAACGGGAGGTGGTAATCATGTGTCCTGTGGGAGGTCCCGCAGTCCCTCCCTGCGCCACTGTCATATAATACCAACCATTCCGGTAAGTCAATTTGGGCGATTCAAGGCAGAAACATTCCACAATCCAGTCCTTCGGGTATTGCCATCCTTCATAAACCTTTTTCTTAGGGGTAACAGCTTTCAAGCCATCGGAGGATAACTCTACCATATATCCTGCATCTACATGGAGATACCGCTTACCATCCGGTGTGGCGATGTGTCCGGGATCGATGCCGGATACTCCCACATCTACCGGTTTACTCCATGGTCCGGCAGGATCTTTGGCAGTAATTACGTACACAGTCCCACGATCCGGAACCGGTAGATAGATATAATAAAGTTCACCATACTTAATGAAATCAGCTGCCCATACGGGAGTTCCAAAATCTTCGGTCAAAGCGTACGTCAACGGTTCCCAATTCACCAAATCACGCGAATGCCATATCAGCATACTGGGGGTACTATGAGTAGCCGTATGATTAGTCATATAATAATCTTTACCGACACGCAGCACTGTCGGGTCCCCCCAATCGCCCTTGAGAATGGGATTCATATAATAACCGTCACCCTGATCTGCCTGCCAGGAATTCTCAGTGACCGTTATCATTCTGTCCGACTGCTGTGGCTGTGCATTAATATGTGTTGCTACAACAAGCGTCAGAAAGACTGCTGATAGAAACTTCATTTTACTTTTCATCATCCTGATTTTTACATTCAGCAAGTGCACTCCAACTCCTTTCAGAGAAAGCACTTGCTGAACTTGAATTAATTACCTAATCTAGACCTGTATATCTGAAACTTTTTACCTTTACTATTCCTTTACCCGAGCCAAATACCCCAGGACGTAATATTCCCCAATCCGACAATGCGTTATGGTGGAAACCGGACAAATCTCGAACAAAATCGGCTCTCGTCCACTCCTTCCCGTCGATACTCCAATAACAAAGCAAGTCGTGATGGTCATTGACAATCTTCAGCCACACATGTTCACCCAAACCTCCGGCAAACTTCGACTTACCACCATGCGGAAAAAGCATATATACATTCCCATCTTCCAACGACATGCCCACATAGTAACGTTGGTTGTAATAGAATACCAGTCCACCTTCAGTACCTTTCGGAGCTATTATCTCAGCCTCTATTCCATAAAAATTATTCTGTGGCATCAACACTAATGGATAAGTTTCTGAAGGAAATTTACTATCGCATCTTATATTCAAAGCATTATCTGCAACAGTAAATTTTGTCTTGTCAGCGTTTTCTATGACCGACCACTGGTGCCCCAATGCCGTTCCTCGGAAATCATCTGAAAGCTGCATACCATGTTGCACCGCAGTACCCTGAGGCTTTTTAATCGGAAGATCTACATCCACCCCGTTCGGTACGCGAAACCAACCGTCTTCTGTCCATTCTATCGGTAATAGTAGCGTCTGCCGACCGATAGTGCGGTTTTCCCGTTCATAACCATGGAACATAATCCACCACTTACCATCCGGAGAATCAACCAATGTGCCATGCCCTGTAGAAATCCATTTAGAATCGCGGCGAGCATTCCTGATAATAGGGTTAAAAGGACTGTTTTCCCACGGCCCGAAGGGAGTTCGAGAACGTGCAGAAATAACCATGTGACTAGTGGGCGGTCCTGCCGTTCCACCCTGAGCGGAAGTAAGATAATACCAACCATTCTTATATGTCAGTTTGGGAGATTCGAGGCAGAAACATTCGACAATCCAGTCGGAAGGAAACTTCCAGCCATCGTAAATATGTGTCATCTCCCCCGTTGCACTCAACCCATCATCAGATAACGGAACGATATTGCCGCCCGACATATGCAAGTAGCGTTTTCCATCAGGTGCAACAACGTGTCCGGGATCTATCTCACCTATATTCAAGTCAACCGGATCGCTCCAAGGACCACGCGGATCTTTTGCCGTTACCACATAATTCTTACCATTTGCCGGGAAATAAATATAATAGATATCTTTATGCTTAATCATATCAGGAGCCCAAACGCTACCTACAAATTTATTAAGAGCATGTGCAATGGGTTCCCAGTTCACTAAATCACGGGAATGCCAAATAGTAAGCCCCGGCATATCAGTAAACGAAGAATGAGTCATATAATAGTCTTCACCGTCGCGTATCACACTAGGATCGGCATAATTACCACACATCACCGGATTAAGAAAAGTACCCCTTCCCGTGTCCGCCTTATAACGCCTCTCCATATGAGAAGTGCCTTCTTTCTGTGCACTGGTTATCGAAAACTGAGTGAACAAGGTTAACACTCCCAATAAACATATTACTCTTTTGAACATCTTTCTTTATGTTTTAATAATTATTATCTCCACCCGCATTAGTCAGCAGGCGGAGACCTTTTGCTTCCATCTAGTCAAAAGCCAACTGATTGAACTGATTAATATTGAAGATACGGAAGAAAGATGCTCTTCCGAAGCTGGCAACAAAGCCGATAGATACTTCCATTTCCTCTTCCACCGTAAACTTAAAATCCCATTCCCAACTTTTCTCCTGAATATACCAGTTCTTATATCCGGTTTCTTCAGCTGTTTTACGGAACTTGAGTCCACCCAATACATTGGGATTATTGTCGATGTCCGTAATATCAGGCATTGTATTTCCTTTCACAGCGATGAAATTCAAATTCAAAAAACAGGGGCTTCCCTCCGACACTCCATTGGGTTCTATACCGCTTGCACCAACATTGAAATTAACATAGTATTCTCCACGCTGCAGCTTCTTGGTACACCAGATATGAGCATTGCTTGCTTTCACGCCGTCAGGCCATGGAGAAGGCTCCATATGGATGATACCATCATCACCCGGTCCCCAGCCTCCTACAGAAATAGACCCCTCAGTGATATAACGTACGCTTGAATTCATATTCCAATCCTTCAGCGTACTGAAAGGACCCACGAAAACACCATCATTTTGGAAAGGACGTACTCCGTTGGGGAAGAACCAGGTGACACCTTTTTTATCCCATATTTCCACCTTACCTTCTTTCATATCACCTGTTCCTAGTATTCCTGTCGATTTCAAAGTTACCATCTTACGTCCCTTCGTTGCATAGACATGTGTAGGATTCATCTCTGTCGAAGTAGCTCCATCTCCAAAATCCCACAAAACAGATACTGCCCCATTGGATGTATTGGTAAATATAATCCGATTTGGATTAGCGTCATCCTGCTTGTAAGTGAATGAGGAAACAACCTCCATAAATTTGGTATCTATCACTACAACTGTCGTATTCAAGCCTTTCGAAACTTCCCTATCCTGGCTGTCGATATGAATGGCAATAGCAAATAGTTCATTAATATTACTTTCGAGGAAATCAAAATCAACATCCAATGTGAACTTACCTGTATCTTCTCCGGATGGGATCGCTACTCCAGACGGCAAAGTGTATTTTCCCTCAGGCAACACTTTAACTTCTCGCACATTGCCGCTTTCATCCGCATACTTAAGCGTCTCCGCCTCCACCATTTTGGCTATCGTATCATTCTGTACAAAGATATTCACACGTACTTCACCTCCTTTGTCCATTCCCCCACGTGAAACGCTTAGAGGTATGATGAACTTGCCATTCTCGAAGTCGAGTTTAAAGCGATAAGCCTCATTTTCAGAAGCAGGCGGAGTGTTCACATCATAGACTCCATAAGAAGCCGTCGTTAGATATATTTTCTGCTGAGGGTAGTCAGCGTCTGCTATTTCCTTGTATTCGCACGAATACAAAAACAGGATAATACCCAAAAGGAGAAATATACTATATATCTGTTTACCTATCTTTTTCATCTTCATTTGATTTTATCTGGGTTCACTATTACCAAAGCGGGTTTTGAGGCCAGCCGGTCACATTTATTTCATTCAGAGGAATGGGATAGAAATACATCCTCGGCTCAAAGACTCGGGTTTCTACTTCATTGGGGTGGTAGACGAAACCTGTTGGAGATTTAGTAACTCTTACTCCTCTCAGTTTCAGGTTCTCCACCTTATCTGCAATCATCCAGCGACGGGTATCCCATGCACGATGATCTTCGAATGCCAATTCCACCCGGCGTTCGTTACGAATAAATTCACGGACATCTTCCTGCCCCGTGACTGTCATTCCGGGCATTTTTACATTCTGCCGGTCGCGTACCATATCAACATATTTCTTGATATCAGCATTTCCCGGATCACATTCATTCAAAGCTTCCGCATAGTTAAGATAAATCTCTGCCAACCTGAAATAAGGCCACACATGAACAGATGTACCATTCTCGAGCAAATTGATATTTTCATCCAAAAACTTCTTCAAGTAGTATCCGGTACGGGTACTTCTTTCAATCGGCTGCCCATCTTTACCACCTTCCCATATTTCTACCGGACGCCCCTTATAGATATCGTTATTAGTGATGATACTCATTTTGAGGCGCGGATCGCGATTGGCATAGGGATCAGCATCATTTGCCAACTTAGTCCAGTCAAACATTTCTCCATTTGACTTCTGATAAGCATCTACAAGATTGCCGGACGGCATATTCCCTGTACCTCCTCCCAAATAACCAATTGGATAGTTAATTCTTTCCAAGTCGTTAGACTGGCTTTCTATCCTGAACAGTATCAATTCAGAAATATTAGCATCCTTCCCTATTTTGCTATAATCATTACAAAGCGAGTAAGGTGATTCAGGCATCAGAATCAAATCTTTGGCTGCTTGTGCAGCTTCCGCCCACTTAGTACGCCTGTCTCCAGTAAGTGAAATCAATTCCGGATGTTCATAACCTTCTGTCCATGCAGAATTGTTATAAAGATCACTCGCCGCATAAAGCAATACACGACTTCTCAATGCAAGAGCGGCTCCTTTGGTTATTCTGCCGTAATCAAGATTCTCTTCATAACTTACCGGAAGCCCTTCATCACCTGCCAATTCTTTACATTCACTGACTATAAAATCGATTACATCCTGCAAAGGGCGACGGGTCAATACTGTATAATCATCTTTCAAAGAGTAAGTACGATCCATCACCGGAATGCCACCATAACGCTTCATCAGTTCAAAATGATAGAACGCACGTAGGAAACGCGCTTCTTTTTTCCGGTTCTCTAACTTGGCTAGATTCTTACGGTATATGATTTGCTGATTCTCGTCGGGATCCATTTTCCATTGGTCGAAGTCTACATTATCACAATTTTCGAGAAACAGGTTACATCTGCGTATAGCATCGAAATAATGTCCCCACTTATTGTCCGGATTCAACCGTTCGCTCCACGAACCTTGATTAAAGTTCTGCACATTGGCCCACTGTACAACAAATTCAGCCTCATCTGTAGCAGATGCCATCATTGCATCGTCTATATACTTAAATCCACGCAGTAACGGTCCATACAGTCCATTCGCTCGCATCATGGTATAATCGAAGTTCCGATAAGCATACTGAGGACTGATGTCCGTTTGTATCTCTCTATCAAGGTTACAGCTGCCTAACAAGCATAAAGAGGTAAGTGCTATAATATATACTGACTTTTTCATCATTCAGAATTTATAAAAATTAAAACGTTAATTGAGCACCAAGACTGACAGTACGGAGAGTAGGATAACCTCCAAAAATTTCCGGGTCAGTCATTCCGTCCATATAGTCAAGAGAAAACAAGTTCGTCCCGTTGGCAAATATTCTAAGATTACTTCCTTTACGAATAAGATTTTTCAGCGTATAGCCAAACTCTACATTTCGCAGTTTCAAGAAACTGCCATTGCGTTTCCAGAAAGTAGAAGTACGGAAGTTTATATTATCCACTTCAGTCGTAAGCCTCGGATAGGTAGCTGTCTGAGCCGTTTCTGGAGTCCATCGCCCTCTAGCCATTTCCGGGATTCTGCTATCACCGGCAAATGCTGAAATGGAATAATAAACATCTCTTCGTGCTGCTCCCTGAAATAGAAAACTAAAATCAAAGTCTTTCCAGCTAATGCCCGATTCAAGATTCATCGTAATCTCCGGAATATTGTTATATCCATCCGGGTAGAAGTCATTATCATTGATTACGTTGTCACCATTCATGTCTTTATATCTGATATCCCCCGGACGAATGGTTCCCCATTCGTAAGTCAGTCCACTAGCATTAATCTCCTCCTGAGAGTTGAAAAAACCTTCAGCAATAAGTGCATAAGATTTGCCATAAGATTGACCTGTACGCCGCTGGTAATCGTAAAGTTTTACCTCTTCCGCCATAAAATCTATCTTGTTATGAGCAAACCATGCATTGGCTTCTACATAAAATCGGAAAGGGTTCTTTGCTGAGTTGGTATATCTCAACATAGCCTCAAATCCACTGTTAGTCATCCGCCCCTGATTCAGATAAGGAGGAATCATCCCTAAAAAAGAAGGTAACGTTGCATCCGGTACAACCAAGATGTTATTACGCTTATGCTGAAAGTAATCGAAAGACATATCTATGCAATCGAAGAATCGTCCTTCAACGCCAATATTGAACTTTTTATCTTTCTCCCATGTCACATCCTGATTGGCAACACGCCACTCACGAAGACTACCGGGATCGGTCGGTGCAACGCCAAACAAATAACCTTCGGCACTATTAAACGTTTGGTCATACATATAACGTTCACCACCAATTGCATCATTTCCTACCACACCATAAGAACCTCTGACCTTCAGAAAATCAACAAATGTGACATTCTTCATAAAACTCTCACGTGACAGTATCCAACCCAACGAGGCTGCAGGAAAGAAACCAAACCGGCCATGTCCGGGGAACTTGTCCGAACCTTCATAACTAAATGACACTTCCGCCACATACTTCTTATTGTATGCATAGGTCGCTCTACCTGCAAAACCTGCATGCTTCACAGGTAGATTGTCCGAAAGAATATTATATCTATTCCAGTTATAGAAATTTGATGCATTCTGATAACCATCGGGCATGTTTCTACGTGAAATTGCAAGTTCATCATAGTTGAACAACATAAATGCATTCACATCATGACGTCCAAAAGTACGCCCATAGTTCAAAAATGCCCTGAGAGTTACATTATTCCATTCTTCAGCACGGTTTTCATCATTTCCTAAATCGGTATTCACCGAATGCTGATGGTAAAGCGGATTGTCATCAGCACCCTTTGTTATCGAATATCTGGAGTAACTACGTCCACGGATAGTATATCCTTTGAAATAATTATTGTAAGAAAGAGCTACTGAAGCGCTCAATCCCGGAGTAATGAAGTCCAGTTTACCGGTTAGTTTGATAGCAGAATTCAGCAAACGGGAGTTCCTCGAATAAAAACCCATATCGGTGATCTCCGCCAACGGATTTCCGCTTAATGCAGTTCCTCCATACGAATTATCGGGATTATAAACCGGAAATGAGATAGGAGAAATACCGTTAATCATGCTAAAAAGATTACTGTCACTCTCCCAACCGGGAGTAGTGTGATCTTGCACCATACCGCCCAACAGCACTTCTGCAGTAAGGTAGCGTGTAATATCAATGTCTACATTCGACCTGAAACTATATTTGGTAAAGTCGGCATTCTTCGTATTATCCGAACGGTCTGCCATCGGCTTGACTAAATTCTTACTATTCAGAACATTGAGCATCACAAAATAGCGTACACGCTCACCTCCTCCACGAAAACTAAGATCGTAGTTCATTATAGGGTTTACCTTTCTCAATGTTTGAGAAGCCCAATCCACATTCGGATGAAAATAAGGATCACTCCCTGTGCGATAGGCCTCGAGATCTTCCGGCGAGTAATAATAATCTCCTTTACCATCATTTTTATAAGCCTCATTGTAAAAGCGTGCATGATCGTAACCTCCCATAAATTCCTCCATCCGCTTTGCCTGTTGGAAACCCACTTGAGCACGCAAGCTAACTTGCAGGGCAGAAGTACTTCCTTTCTTTGTAGTCACCAATAGTACTCCATTGGCTCCCCTAGCGCCATATATGGCAGTAGCAGAAGCATCTTTGAGTAAAGTAACCGATTCTATTTCAAAAGACGAAAGTTGAGTAAAATCACACTCATAGCCATCAACAAGCAAAAGCATCTTCTGTGCATCATCGCGGAAAGTCCCGATGCCTCGTGCAAACATACTGTTGGAGCCAATACTGAATCCCGGCTCATTGCTACCTTCCATCAGTGTAAGGCCGGGCAATCTCCCATATAACGTAGATGCAACATTCGTTGTGAATGTCCTCTGCAACTTCTCTCCTTCTACCGTAGAAATGGCAGAAGTCACCTTCCAAAACGGCTGTTTCTCATAGCCTATTTGTACGGAATCGTCATACTGTATAATATCCTTGAAGGACGATTGAGCAGAAGCGAATCCCGAACCGAGAAGCAGAAACGTACTCAGAAATATTGTAGTGTATTTTAAAGCCATAATAATTACTGTTTTATTATACAATAAATAGGTAATGATTCTAATAACCAGGATTTTGTACGATATATCCCTTGTTCACTTCGCTCTGTGGGAAAGGATTAAGATACATATACTTCGGAAAGAATCGCTTCTCAAAGACATAAGGTACATACTTAAAATCTGTCGGGTTGTTTTCCAACGGATATATCTTTATACCATACATATCACCTTTCATCACTCCGTCCTGTTCGCAATCCAACCAGCGTCTTAAATCCCACAAACGATGGTTTTCATAAGCCAATTCAATGGCACGTTCGCGTTTTATAGCTTTGCGGAAATCGTTCTTTGACATCCCAGCCGGAAATTCCGGCATACCAGCACGATCTCTGATAACGTTTGCTTTCAGTCTGGCAGGTTCCGGAACAACTGCACTGGGGTCTGCCTCATTCAGCGCTTCAGCATAGTTGAGATAAAACTCGGCAAGCCGGAACAGCGTAACATTCGGAATGATTGGATGGTCGGACGAAAGGTCATATGGTACTGGTTTATGTGCCATTACTCCTCCCCAACAAGGTTGTTCAAGAGGGTTATTAACACTTCCCGAAGTCATATCCAATTTCTCAATCTGATTGTTCCAACGGCTTGTGTGATAAGCATGCGTTTGTGCAAAACGCGGATCAAGTTCTGAGTATTTGGCTAGTAAATCATCTCCCCCATTCTTCAAATCCCAATTTTGATCGGTTCCATCCTTCTTCTGATAAAGCATTACAAAATTCAATGGAACAGAAATTCCTCCTTGTCCCTGTGTTTTGGGAGTCATCGGTTCGAAAGGCCAATGCCAAGGTCCCACTGCTCCTGATGCCTTCTGAGCAAGAATTATCTCCGAATTATCATAAACATTCCAAGAGGTTAGATAATCTTTATCAGGTTGGTCCGTATCGATGAGTTTACACCACTTTCCCTCTGTCTCAGCCCAAGTGAGAACTGCCAAAGCGGCATCGGCAGCAGCCTTCCAGCGACTAACATCAGTATTACCATAACAGATAAGGTTATTGTCACCACCCAAACTCATGTAAGGATTACCCGTATTAAACTGAGGACTTGCCGCATAAAGAAGTGTCCGTGCTTTCAAAGCTAGTGCTGCACCTTTATGAATGCGCCCGCGCTCATTGGAAGCATACGAACTGGGCAATAGTCCGGCAGCATCCTCACAGTCTTTTACGATGAATTTCACTATATCCTCTACCGAAGAACGGGGAATCTTCATATCGTCACCCATATTCAAACGTTTGTCAATTTTGGGAATTCCCCCGAACTTACGAAACAATTCAAAATGATTATAGGCACGTATCCAAAGAGCTTCCCCCATTACACGGTTCTTGTAGTCATACTCACGGTTGGTAGGTTCGAAAGTAATACTACCTATCCGTTCTATCAAAATATTAGCCCGACGTAATGCTTTCCAACGGTCATCCCAACGTGTATCATGCGTAGTTGGTCCGGTTGAAGCATTGAGCGCTCCTCTGTTCCACACATGCTGGAAATACCACGCCATCGAAATCTCTCCCTCGTCGCAACATGGTGCGTAACCACCGCCACCTTCCCTACCCTGCCATCCAAGATCGGAAGTAACACCCAGCCAATATGTACCGTTGATAAACTCCTCAAGGTTTTGTTCGTTATCAAAAATCATATCTTCCGTCAGATCAACTCCAGGAGGCTTTTCGAGATAATCTTCACAAGATGTACCTAAAAAGGCGGCCAACACAAAAGATATCACATATATTACTGTCCTTTTCATATCGTATGCATATTAAAAATTCACATTTAATCCAAAGTTAAACACCATCGTTGTAGGATATGGTTCATAATTGCCATCACCCACAAAGGGGATTTCAGGGTCTTCGCCTTTCAATAGATTATGCCATGTAAACAAGTTACTGCCATTAGCATAGATTCTAGTAGAACTCAGTCCCAGCTTCTTCAAAATACTGCCATTGAACGTATAGCCCAGTTCTACATTTTTCAGACGGAGATATTTCGAGTTGCGTACCCAAAGTGTAGAACGCTGATAGTTGTGGTCGCTCGAAATGGATAGACGAGGGAACTTAATCGCTTCGCCATTATCATACTTTTCCTGAGTCCAGCAATAGTCATTCAAATAAGCGGGTGCACCACCGTCAGTGATGAAACCACGGCTCATAGTAATGGATACTGGGCGGGACTGATTGGCTGCTCCTTGAAATAATACTGAGAAGTCGAAACCTTTCCAATTACCACCAAAAGAAATTCCATACATGATTTCAGGAAAACCGGAATAACCAATAGGTACACGGTCGTCTTCGTTAATAACGCCATCACCATTCACGTCCTTATATTTCACATCACCTGGCTGTATTTTGTTATTGTCCCAAATAGAACGTGGACGATTAGGGTCATTGACTTCCTCCCAAGTATTATAGAAGCCCTCTGCAATAAGTCCGAAATACTGACCGCTACGTTGCCCTGTGGCTCTCAGATAAGGGTATCTCGGTGCTACTTCATCCATTTCTATAACTTTATTACGTGCAAAGGTAAAGATTCCTTTTGCCCAATAAGATAACTGACCAACATGGTCACGGAAAGTCAACTCCCCATCAAACCCCTGGTTTTGCATAATACCAAGATTGTATGCAGGAAGCTGTGCACCAGTGATGACAGGTGCTGTTCCCATACGGGTAAGAATATTGCTACGTTTCTCATAAAAATAATCTCCGGTCAGGCTGATTCTATCATCCCATAGCCTGATTTCAAGACCTATATTTGCTTTACGAGCACGCTCCCAAGTAAGATCAGGATTGCCCAAAATCCCTTCGGAAGCAGAGCCATGCTTGTTTGCATTGACACCAACCTCCCCAAACCAATAGCCGATATCAAAATCACCACCACCATCCTTGGTGTAAGAAGTCGGTAGAAAGAGGAAGCGATCATCCCCCACCCAGTCATTACCAACTTCACCGTAAGAACCGCGTATCTTGAAAAAAGAAACTGCTTCTGTTTTTGGGAAAAACTTCTCCTCGGACACTACCCAGCCTAGCGAAAAAGCTGGGAAGAAACCGAATCGATGTCCTTTTGCAAAATTTTCCGTACCGTTATAGCCCATATTGAATTCTATAAGATATTTCTGTCTATAATCGTAAGTAGCACGACCTACAAATCCGAGATGAGCATTCGGTATTCCATATTTAAGACGTGGGTCATATAACTTCCGTTGATTATAAAGCAACAAAGCACTCACGTTATGCTCTTTATCACTACCAAAAGAACGGGCATAATCCAGTCCGAACTCAATATCTACCTTACGAGTTTTCCGGGAATCTGTATTGAGTGAAGGCGGTCGTTCCTGACTTGCTTTCACATGTTTTGGCCCCCCTTCTTGATCATAAACCAAATAGTAATAAGGTAGTTCGGGATGATAACTACGCTGATACCAGTAGTAATTCTGATAAGACACCGTTCCATGTACAGAGAGTCCTTTGGTCAGAAAGTCCAGTCTGTAGTCTGCTCTCACCTGAGCATTCAAATTATTTCCCTGATCTTTATCATAAGGGCTTCTCAGCAGGTTGCCCAACGGGTTGTTGACAATACTATTGTCTCTGTTTTTAAGTACAGTCAGTTTGCCGTCAACAATGCCCGGTGCAAGATTAGGAGCTGCCTTATAAGCAGTGGAAAGCACATATTCCACACTGTTTCGCGGCCCAGAACGAGTATCCAATTGGTCAGACAAACTCAACTTGATACCCAAATCATCTGTTACCTTAAAATCAAAATTCGCCCTGATATTGTACCGGTCATATTTAAGTTTATAGTCTACGTCGGGCATAATATCCGTATTTTTATACAAACCTTCCTGATTGAAATATCCCAATGAAACGAAATACTTCACCCGCTTAGTTCCACCGCTGATATTCACGTTATGCTGCGTCTGAAATGCCCATTTCTTCAGAATCACATCTGTCCAGTTGGTACTCGGATAGAAAAGTGGGTCAGAATTGAGTCGGTAACGCTCTATTTCCGAATCCGTAAATTTAGGAATATAAACTCCTTTAAAATAGGCATCGTTCTTCAAAGCAGAATTAAAAGTTTTCGCCCACTCATAACTCCCCATGTTCTCACGGGTTTCAGTGAAGGTAGCCAGTCCAAAATTACTGGAAAGACTTACTTTCGGAGCACTTTCAGTTCCCCGTTTGGTAGTAATAATAATAACACCATTCGCACCGCGTACTCCATACACCGCCGTAGCCGATGCATCTTTCAGAATAGAGATGGACTCTATCTCATTCGGATCGATATTATTGAATGTTGCCGCCTCAATGCCGTCTACCATAATCAATGGGGCGGACGGATCAAACAATTCCGTAGATTGGGCAAATGTTCCCACACCACGTATTCTTAATGTGGAAGCATCCTGGCCAGGTGCACCACTATTCTGTACGGAAAGAAGTCCCGGCATTCGTCCTACAAGCGCATTGCTAATATTTGCCTGTGGAGACTGAAGGAGGTCTTTCGTGTCAACAACTGAAATAGCTCCGGTAACAGTAGCTTTTTTCTGAACGCCATATCCTACCACCACGACCTCTCCTATCGCAATGGCATCTTCCTGCATAAATACACTGAAGTGAGTTTTAGTACCAATCAGTATCTTTTGTTCCTTGAAACCTATCATACTGAAAATTAACGTTTTGGCAGTGGAAGGTACTTTAAACGAGAATGCACCGTCCACATTTGTAATAGTACCGACAGACGTACCTTCTGCCTGGATAGTTACTCCAATGAGCGCTTCTCCATCGTTTGAGGTCACTTTCCCTGAGATAGTTTTCTGCGACCCTTGAGAGAAGGCATTCATGGCAAAGCATAGCATAAAGGATACCAAACATAGCAAGTAACATCTTGTAAACGTTGATATTCGCCATTTCAAGATATAATGATTCATATCTTTTTCCATGAGTTTTTTAATTTAGCAAGTCCCGTGAGAACGGTAAATGCAATGATTAGAAATAATTTTAACGAGTATAGTAAGACATATATCCGAAGAAAATTGCCTACTGAGAAGAGAGATGATTAGCCCGATTCAATGTGTTTCTTCATAAGCCGTGGTGTTTTTAATTAGTATTTTCGTCAACTTAACTGATTGCAAATGTAAAGGTGTTTTGCTCAAACGACTTTCCCTATTGTCACATGATACTTCGATATTGTAACAAACATAAAAATTTGTCTTCAAATCACCCTATCCACAAACCTTTTTAACCAACAATTCCCTTCAAAAAACTTTATACAAACATAAAAAAGAAAATTATCTTTCAAAAACGAACTGGTTACCATAGAGAATAATCTTGTTACAAGAAAGGAAAATACTGATATAACAATAGCTTATCTTTGCACATATCCATTACTAATTAAAATCATTACCATGAAAAAGAAACATCTCACAGGTTTAATAATTTTAGCAAGCCTGTCCATTCCCAGTTGTGCTGAGAATAACACCAAAGACAGCCATGTAAACACGGGAGAAAACATAGAAAATAATATAAAATGGTATCCTGTCCCGCAGCCGGCAGACAAGCCTATCGACGCTACCATAATACTTCCCGCAGCACGAGATTATAACTCATATAGTGGAGTTCCACTAAGAGTTCTTTTTAATAACTGGGTACGCGACCCTTTTATTCTGAATGCACCGGATGAGTATTATTATATGGTAGGAACACCGGAGTCCACGACCTTGCCTGCACCTTTGAAAAGCAGTCCCGAATCAAACGGCTGGTGGTATAACGACGGCATCCCACTTTGGCGTTCAAAGAATCTGAAAGACTGGGAAACAATGGGATATGTATGGACTTTCGAAAAAGATGCTACCTGGTCGAAAGAATTCAAACTCTCTCCTAATACCCAAACACCCAACAACGATCCTGTACGTTGTATCTGGGCTCCTGAGATTCATTATCTGAAAGGTACTTACTGGATCGGTTATTCAATGAATTACGGCGGAATAGGAATACTAAAAAGCACAAGTGGCAAACCGGAAGGTCCTTATGTCGATATAAAGACCGATGGGCCTTTACCAGGACACATTGACGTAGCACTATTCGAAGATACGGACGGCACAGTTTACTATTTGTGCGACGGATATAGCATAGCCCGTATGAAAGACGATATGAGTGGACTAGCAGAACCCTTGAGGAAACTGAAGTTTAATCCCACTCCACCTTGGGGAGAAGGTATTAATATGCTTAAAGTGGGAGAAAAATATGTATGGTATAACTCTTCGAATACCTTCACTACAATCAATGGAAAAGAAGCACGCACGTATGACTGTTTTTCTGCCACATCATCGGGGTCAATCTATGGACCTTACAACAATCGTCATCGTGCCATCACTTATGCCGGACATAATAATATCTTTAAAGACAAGAAAGGTAATTGGTGGTCTACGCAGTTTCACCCACAACCACATATGGAAAAAGCAATCGAACCTGCCCTTATTCCAATTGAAGTTTCTCCCGAAGGAGCCTTGTCTATCAAACGTTCATATCCGCGCCCTATATGGTATATTACAACCACAGAGCCGAAAGGCAACTGGCAGTCTATCTATTTTAAGGACACGGAATGGGATAAAAAAGAAGGTGCATTCGGAAATCCAGAAGTCATGAACCACGGCACATTCAGTGACGTTGGTTCAGAATATTCCTCTGATAAACTTTGGATGAGAAAAGACTTCTCTATTGATACACTTCCTGAGCAACCCGCTCTATTTCTTCGCCATACAGGCTCCGTCAATATTTGGATCAATGAAAAATTAATTTATTCAAGTAAAAACAATCTAATAGAATATACAAAAGAAACTATTAATAAAGAATGCCTACAAACAGGTAACAACATTATAGCCGTAGTCTTTGAGAATAAAGCTCCTTATGCATACATTGATATAGGACTTGTAGATTGTGCAAAGCCTTAAGAGACGCCCCATCGTAATCACTACGACGGGGCGTTTTCATTAGCAACGGAATTGCTAACACTATTTATTCAAGAGAGAGAAATTTATTATTTGATCTCTACCGCTTTATTTATGCGATAAATTAAAAGTTCATAATGTGAACGATCAGCCTCAGGCATAACCGCAATACTCTTTTCCAACATCTCTTTCGTACGCATCAACATATCAAAATAATATGCAGCGACTTTGGTCTGATTCGTATAAATAGGCGGAATAGATGAGAAACCACTTACTTCTTCAGGAGTTTGCAAAGAATGCAGATAGTGCTCTACATTTTCTCCTTCACGCAAAGTAGCCAGACTGATCTCCGATTTCCGGGTATCTGCAAATGACGTCTTTGAAGCCTTAAAGCTACCAATAGGTGCAGTCACTGTAGAGGTAGCAATAATACTTTCCAGAAAAGCAGTCTGCAGAGCCTTCTCAACATTATCCAACGTACGACGTTTCAAAGTTCCTTCCCATACTACATTATAAATGTCATCCAAATATTCAGAAGCCGTATAAGCCGTTTCCGGGAAACGTTCCGTACACACTTCAATATAAGGCAAACGATTAAAGATATTCTTGAAAATTTCCAAACGCATCATATCTGCCTTCTTATCAGCAATTGTGAAATCCGTGGCACGAGCTGCACTCTCTATCCAGTCCAGATCTTTTGCCAGACTCAGCACCCTGTCCAATGCAGCCTTTTGCTTCTCGCGGTCTACCATCGAGTAACTCGGAAGCACATCTTTCTCACGAATATCGTTCAGATAAATACCACCGACATACGAAAGAACCGCATATACACGACTGTTCAACCGATCACAAAGTGCTGAATATACCCGCTTACGCATTGTCATGTCCTTGTCCCCTTTTGAGAACCAAGTATAATAATTCTCACAACCGGTACGGATATTGGAAAGCATATAATCAAATGACTTCAAGTGATCATCTCCCAAGCCCCCACGACTATTACGCGGGTCCGAATCAAAACGGGGCTGACTACGGATATAAGCATAATGAGGATCCCCTGTGTGTTGACGGATCCAGCTATCCAACGTTGCTTTTTCTTCTTGCAATGAAGAGGCATAAATAGGCTGATACAGATATTTGATAACCAGCTCATCATATGGTCCTGGGTTCGTATTGACCAAACGCACTCCTTTCCGGACATCATCAGCCGTAGCCACATCATTAATCACTACCCCACCCATCACAGAAGAAGCCAAACCATACTTCTGCGTAAAGCTGGCAGAACGCAAAGAGTCTACCGGATAAGCAACAGGAGCTCCCCAGTTCACATTAAGTCCTAATCCTGTTCCTACTGCCTGAGCAATAGCGGCTTGAATCAGTTCACCTTGCACCTCTTGCGGGAAAATAACAGTACGTACACGAGGATCGGTTGCCACAGTTGCCGCAATACGGTCTACATACTGTACACTGATCAAGTTCGCATTAATCAATATAGAAGCATTCAAAATCTCACCGGTACGAGCATCAGAGTGAAGAGTGGTTTGTGCAGTATTCATCCATGAAGCAGAGTAACGGATGGTCATGCAATCCAAACTGTGTGCATTAAACAAAGTATCATTCTTAGGAAACTCCTTCACACAAATCACATTCTTAAAACCAATCTTTTCAAAAGCCTTATTCCAGGATTCCGCTCCGGCTTTAATATAAGGATGCCACTTGACGGGTAGTAAGCTATCAATATAGAATACTAATTGTTTCTTCGGTTCCACCAGTTCACCCCGACGGTAAGCAGCGGAATCCGAAGGCTCAATCCGCCAACGTTTTGCATAACGTATATTCTTCACCTCTTGCCCCGCCCCGGCGAAGTCACTTTTCAACTGTGTAGTCAATCCAAGACGTGAATCTGCCAAACGGGGAGTCATAGGCTCTTCCGGCAAAACACATAACATCTTATTTACCACAGCCGTCAACGGAACATTCTCATACATACTATAAGCTCCCATCAAAGTGTGATTCACCTTATATGCCAATTCTTCACGAACGGTAATATTATCTCCGGAAGCGGAAACGCCCAAGATAGACGATTTATCAGATTCCAAAGAGTGGTCGCGAGACACAAAACCATAATAGCCATTAGCAGAAGTCGATGGGAAAGGTTTGGTAAAAGCCGAACCTTCCAAGAATAAACCTTTCATATTCACTACAAGAGCGGAACTATCCGGTGTACATGCCAACACTTTAAAACTCTTGAAGATACCCGGATTATGTGAATGATTCAGTGCACGGGTAATATCAGAGTCACCACTCGTATTGACAGGTTTGCTCAACAAAGGCATACGCGCCACGATTGTCGAATCGATCATCTCAAAACGCAGACGTACATCTGTTCCACCTAGTTGTCCCGGTGCACCTTCCCCACCGTCACTCGTGTTTTCTATAGAAGAAGTCAGCAGCAGTTCCCGTCCTAACATAGCAACCGGAAACTCAACATACACTTTATCTTCCACCTTATGAATAGTCATCAGCCCATGAGCTGTCTGCACTTTCTTGTTCTTGAAAAGCTTCTGATAAGGTGTCAGCACTTCTTTCTTTTCCTCTTTTTTCTTCTTTTTAAAAGGCCAGATCGCATTTCCGTCTTGTGGCAGGCAACACATAAAAAGAAGTAATAAACAAAGTATCTTACTATATCTATTTCTCATACTTCCTATCATTTTAATGCCTGGTCAATTTTGTACAACAATAAGCGATAATGGCGTTGCGTATCGGCAGAGCCGGTAGAAGCACTTGCTGCAACCAAGCTACGGATTTTCTTCAATTCGCCGAAATAAACATGTTCCATCGATTCCAACGGAGCCTTCAAATCAACATCATCCTCAAAACCGCTAATTTCTTCCAAACGGGCTGCCTGCATTTCAGCATGCTTATTATTAAAGCATCCCATAAATTCTTCCGAGACGATGCCAAAACGCTCACGAGAAGCAGCCTTCAACCATTCAGGAATCTCAATAATACCATACATATCCGTAATACCTTTACGAGTCGCATTTTTAGCAACTCCGGTTACAGATCCTTCTATCAGTTTTGTCAGATAATTCATCTGCAGACGCATCTCCGTATCTGTCAAAGTTTTACCAGCACGTGTCGGTGCCCATACAAAACGTTCGATATCTGCCAGATATTCTTTTTGAGTGTAAGGAGCGGATGTCGCCTTATCCGAACAGATAGAAACAGCACCACAACGAGATAAGACACCATCAATAATCGCGTTCTCCATTTGCATAGCTACAGAAGTACGGATAGGAAACTCTTTCAAAGTCTCATTCGCATCCAACCAAGAAAGATCTTTCAACTCATTCAACAAGAAATTCAACGCTTTCTTCTGTTGCTCTTTCGACACAGTCTGGTAACTCGGACGCTGATCTCCGTCATAACGTTCATTCAGATAAATACCTCCGATATCAGCTAACACGAAGCTTAAATAGCGTACATATCCATAGACAACTTCATCATATAAAGCAGTACGGAACTCAAAATCCTTATCTTTGTCTGCTACCCATTCATTAATATGTTTCAGGATATATTGCAGATTACGACGTCCATATTCTGAAGCTTTCACAGGATCATCTCCCAAATCTTCTTCTACGGAACTCGGATCGAAGCGACGTTTAAACTGCTGCTTACCATAACGATACTTGGGATCACCCGATTTCTCACTGATCCATTTGTCCAGTATAGGAATTTCTTCTTCAGATGTTTTCGCCTCAAATATTGGTTTATACAACCAGGAGATCGCATAATAATCATAAGCACCAAGTTCAGGAGGTGTCATACGTACCCCTTTCTCCTTATCGCCCGGCTGTGCTATATAGTTATTACGTGCATAATCCATGATAGAATAAGTCGTTCCATACTCCTGAGTAAATTTCGGATCACGCAATGACTCTACAGGAATGGAAGAAGAACCCGCCATATTATGCATTAGAGACAGAGTGTGTCCTACCTCATGAGAAAGCACGTAAGCGATACAGTCTCCCAATAAGTCTTCACGCAACACTACATCACGAACTTCTTTATCCGCTGGGGCAGTCTGCAGAAAACGCCAGTACTGAACCAACTGCACAATATTATGATATACCGTTACTGATGCATTTATGATCTCTCCCGAACGAGGATCAATCCAAGAAGGTCCCATTGCGTTGGCTACAGTAGAAGGGGCATAACGGATACAAGAATATTTGATGTTTTCCGGATCAAAGTTAGGATCGTTTTTAGGAAAATCCTTTGCTATAATCGCATTCTTAAAGCCAATCTTCTCAAATGCTTTCTGCCATACCTCAACTCCTTTATGAATGTATTTATTCCAACTCAACGGGAATGCATCATCAATATAGAAAACAATAGGTTTTTTAGGTTCTACTAACTCTCCACGCAGATATGCGGCAGAATCCGACGGCTCCAGATTCCAACGATGAGCAATATGGCGAGTACGCAATCCGCGTCCTTCGGAAGCAAACTCAACAATAGAGTGTTCGAAAATACCAATACGCGGATCGGCATAACGATGACGCATCGGCTTTTCCGGCAACAAGATAAAGCTACGGTTCATCACAGCAGAGAAAGGCATGTTTTTTACCGCATAACTACCTTTAGCCCCTACACTTACTTTATAAGTCAGTAAGGAACGGACACTGACATTGTCTTCAAAGCCTTTGATGCCCTGTATAAAAGAACTTTCCTTTTCAAAATTCTTATCAATGTTCGCTCCCATCATTTCTATCAATGAATAAGGAGAGAAAGGAGAGAGCATTTTCTTATCACTCAACAGATAGCTGGTCATATCAAATACAACCGCGGTACTGTCATTATTGTAAGCCTTTATCTCGAAAGTTTCGGCAATAGCCGGCATTGTACTACTCTGCAAACGTTTTTTAATCTCCCGATCGTCCGAGAATTGTCCTGCCTGTACACGACGTAATGTGATTGTTGAATCACGCTGCACAAAACGAATCAAAAAAGGATCACTAGACTTCTCACCTACACATCCAAACTGATTATCCGTTGTTTCTGCAATTGTAGATCCCAACAGGATATCACGATTGAGCACTTTGAGCGGCAACTCAAAATAAACTTTGTTATCAAACTGATGAAGAGTAATAAAACCTTTTGCCGTCGTGACTTTCTTGCCTTTGAACAGCTTGTCATACTTGGTTTCTTTCTTCTCCTTCTTTTTTGTCGTAGCTTCCGTAGAAGCTTTCTTCTTGTTTTTCTTCTTGGCCACGGCGGGGTTGATCATAGCCCCGCATAATGCGACCAAGAGAAATAAATACAGTTTTTTCAAGGTTTTATTATTTTAGTAATTAATAAAAATATTCGTTCCATTTCTGATTCCATCTATAGAAAATCTGCACCACTCGTCCAAAATCTTTCTCATGGAAAAGAACAAAGTCATTTTTCGCATCAGTCACCTGAATAATCTTTCTTTCATTAATGACATATCTATCCAAATTAGGTTCTCCATCAGCGCTACGTATTCCCTTCAAGATAATAACATCCCCATTCTCTAATCCAACCGCCAAATTTCTATTATTATAAGTATTTACATCCATGGAAGTGATGGTTGATTCGAATTGCGCACATGGGTATAACTGACCGCTAGTCATATAATAAAGATATAACATATTATCTTTACTGATAAACATATATGGAGCCTCTTTCTGATAACGACAAAGAGTAAAGCAATTTTTGGAACTTCCGTTAATCACGTTTCCAAGAGACGGCATTTCTTCTTGGGATTCAAACTTGGTGGGAATTTCTTTCATATTTTCGTTATACCAGTCCACAGTAAACCGTTGAAGATAAAACTTACCCATTTGATCTTCAATAACAGCCATATAAGGCATATCAAAATCTGATCCTTCAGCAGCTGCTCCTATAAAATGTACCTTATAATCTCTCATATTATTTAATCGGGCATCTCCTTCCTTATAATCTCCCTCATCCACCTTTAAAGGAAGTACTTTTCCTACACGAGTTTCTCCCGAATCATAGTCAACATAATCACCAATATGCAAATATTGACTAGTGTTCTTATCATAACACAATAATCCCCCATGGTAATCAAAACGCACATAAGCAATCATACTACCATCCACTTTTACTTCTCCTTTGGCATCCGAAGTCAATGGACGGTCGATAAAACGACCGGTATTAAACAGTTTATTTGTTTCCTTAACACGTGTATAAATCGTTCCGTCTTCACCAATAGCTAATGAAAGTATCTGTAAATCCATCACGGCTGCTGGAGTAAATCCCTCCGGGTACGCTTGGTCCAAAAACATCTGTGACAAAGTTACTTTCTGCTGATAGCTACTTCCCGAAACTTCTAATGCTCCTTGTCCACCTTTTTGCGCAATCCACAACCAGCTAGCTTCTTCTTCAGGGTCCCACTGACTTGTCCAATGGGGATATACAGACATTGGACCAGTTCCCATCGGATGTCCATTGATCATCTGGTAAACATCTCGAACCACTCCTGTAGGAGGATTAAAACCATTCCTATGACTTAAGAAAGCCAATGTACTATTACCGTCTTTTTCAGAAAGAACCACCCAACCGTCAGTCGCATATTTAGAAGAAACAGAAATATAAGTATGCCCAAAGTAAGTTACCCCTGTGCCTTTATCCAATACCGCCAGTTGTAAAGCCTTACTACTAGCGATTGTATCGGCTACCCATTCAAGATTACGTGTATGCGAAATGATCTTACCTGCAAAAGACCACTCATATTCCAGATTAGTATTTTCCTGCCCCAAAGCGAAAGTCAATTCCGGAGTAGAAGTGACAATATCACCTAAAGCGTAAGTCCCGTATTCATCTTCTACTTTTACAGTAACTTCAATATCATTCATCTCCTTATAGTCATAGTTTCCCTTATCTTTATAACAAGATGTCACTATGAAAAGAAGAAATATCGCTGTAAATAATGTATGTATCTTCATATTCTATTCTAATTAATCAACAGGAATTTCCATTGGAAACTCTTCGCCTGTTTTATCATTTTTATCCATTATATTGTTTGCCGCTACGTAATACTTAAAGTCAAGCGATACCTGACGCTTTTCCGCCGTACTAAGCGCACCAAAATCTGAAACTCCCGAGAAAGCTGCAAATTCTACATATTTTTTCCGGGAATATGTACCTAAGAATAATTTGGTTACTTCATTGTTCCACCACAATGGCTTGCTCACCACATTATTAAACACAATCTCTATCTGATCAAACCGTGGCATTGAACCCGTAAAGTATTCATTACTTTCCAATCGCAGGCACAATCTTACGTCCTCTTTCAAATTGTCCGTCTTTACCAATGTCACTTCCAAGACATCTTCAGACACTCCCGCCTTAAACACAGGTGATTCAGGCAATCGATAATTCTCGGGCAAAGCGTTCGGTGTCTCTCCATCTTTCACCTCCTCATTCACCACAACCAATTTGTAGGGAGTGTCTTTCTCAAAAGGTTTACCGATAAGTGCTAATCCTATTTTTACAACAACCTCATCATTTGCGGGATAATTATTGAACGAGACGTTAATAACCTCTTCCTCATTATCCTTGAATTGATTGAAATACAAATATTGTCCTCCATTATACGGTTTTATCTCATCTTCCGAACACGCACACAGGCAAAGAGGCAGCAATGCTAACAGTATATATTTTTTCATCATGACTTTTACGTTATTTGCAGATTAAACATCTTCATTTTGAGGCTTCTCAAATACAAATATTGCATTCTTGACCGGTTTCTTATCCAAGCGTTTGTACTGAAAGAAAAGCTGTCCTTCGCCCACAAACTCTTTACGCATATCTTCAAGCATCTCAGTATGATAACCATCCAACGTAGTAATAGTAGTTTTCAAGCTTGTTTCCCGGATACCCCTCTCGTAACGAACCTCATCCAGCATCGCTCCCGCTTCTGTAAATTTATTGGTACGAGCAAAATATTCTCCCATAATATAATACATCTCACTCAAACGTATTCCCGGAATCATATCCGTACCATTAGTACCAAGCGGAATCATATATTTACGAGAATATTTATTCGTTCCCTCCGAACCGATCATACTTTCCAGCAAACGTTGGTCTGCCTCTTTCTCCCCTTTCTCAAAATTAACTAAATATAATTTATCCTCACTACTCTTCATAGTAAATGGTTCATAATTCTCTTGTAGCGTCTTATTAAAGAAACACATAATAATACCATTATAGTCTTTCATGTTGCTTCCCAATTCCGTATATGACACAAAAGAAAAACATTTTTTTCCTTCGTCATCAGTAGCATCCAATACTTCCTTAGCTTCATTGTATGCTAATTCATACTCACCCATCCAAAAATATACGCGAGCTAAAATAGCAGTAATCGCATAATAATTCATACGATATCCACGAAAGGCGAAAAAAACATCTTCTTCGGAAATATCTCCACGAGGAATATTAGTACCCAACATGCGACTATTCGTTGACATCCAAGCTTTATGTTCTTCTGTTATGTCACATTGTGCTAACATACGCTTTGCCTCTTTCAGATCTGCAACCACTTTTTTCAAAACGTTCTCATTTGTTTCGTATGAAGGTACATAAGTAGGATAAACATCCACATAAGGTATATATGCTTTTTGGTCATCCTTCATCATAGCAGGAGCGAACATACGAAGGATCTCGAAATGAATGAAAGCACGCAAAGCAAGCGCTTCACCGTGAATCATATTCTTCTCTAACTCTCTTTGTGCAAAAAGCGACGGATCCGCATTCGAAACCTGATTAATCAGGTTATTACAATTGGCAATATTATTATATGATCTGGACCAAATAGACGAAATAACAGACTTTACATTCGTATGTTCAAAATTAAACTTGAGAGACTGATAATAAACTCTTTCCTCCTTAAAAGCGGACGCGGAGTAATACTGAGCTATTATATCCAGAAATCCCCAAGACAAATTTTGTCCATAAAGGGTTGAGGTACCTAGATCCAAATATACCCCGTTCAGTGCATGCCGATAACCGTCACCTGTGCTAAACATATCCTCTTCATTCACCTGATTACTAGGTGCTACGTTTAGCCAGTCACTACACCCCGTAGCCACCAAACAAAGTACCAAAAGTGATATTGTATATAATCTTTTCATTTTTTCTTTCAACATTATTAATTAGAAACTAGCTTTTAATGAAGCTGAGAAAGAGCGTGAGTAAGGATAATCCAAACCACGTTCAATACGTACGGTAGAAAGATGAAACAAGTCGTTACCGGATAATTCTACACGCAACATACCAATATGCGCTTTCTTCATCCACGCCATATCAAAATCATATCCTAACGTCAAAGAATTAAAGCTCAGCATATTATAATCTTGTACAAAACGACTAGTAGGACGGGTTACAGCCACGACCCCATTTGTCTGCAGACGTCCATAAGGAACAAGATCACCCGGTTTCTGCCAACGTCCTGTCAATACACGACGATCTACGTTACCACTTGAGATACGTGCATTTTCTACTTTATCTACCAAAGTAGAATTATAACGCTGTCCACCGCATTCATACAAAAAAGTAGAGAAGAGCGAAAACTGTTTCCAACGAAGGTTGACACCAAACGTACCCTGTATTTTAGGTTCTTGATTTCCAACCACTACTTGATCAACAGCATTCCAATCATACGTGATAGTACCATCGGGACGTACAAAGATTTCTCTACCGTCAGCAGGATTGATACCCAAAGACTTGACGGCAAATATAGAAGTCAGCGAACCGCCCTCTACATATTGAAGATAAGTGTTAGCATATGCTGCATCGCCACTGTTATAGCCAGAATCATAATTAGCGTATTTATCCATTACACGTCTATTATATTCTTTCATGCTATCAGAAATCTTCGTAATCTTATTTTCGTTATGGGCAAGATTGGCAAAGACAGCAACAAACCACTCTTTTGTATTTAACAACGTGCTTCTTAGCTGAACCTCAAACCCCTTATTCAATACTTCACCGATATTATCTTTATAAGAAGTGAAACCTGTAGAACTAGGTAATGTTACACTATTCACCAAATCAACCGTTTTTTTGCGATAATAAGAGAAGTCCATCTGAATCAGGCCGTCAAAGAGATCCAAATCCACTCCTAAATCCATGTTATGAGTCTTTTCCCATCCCAATCCACTATTACCCAAAGCCATCAGATTAGCGCCTAGACCCGTCTTAAACCAATTGTCAGTAACAATGCTGTATATCGTTTGTGAATCATATGGAGAAAAGTTTACCTTACCCGTCATACCATACGTACCGCGAATCTTGAAACGATTCATCCATTCAAATTGCTTCATGAACTTATAGTTGTGTAAGTTCAAGCCTAAACCACCGGAGAAGAAAGGTGCAAAACGCTGGTCGGAACCGAACTCCGAACTACCGTCAAAACGGATGGAAACATCGGCAAGATAAATATTATCATACGAATAGTTGAATGTCCCCAATGCACCGAACAAACGGCTTTTACTGTCAGAGTTGGAGGGTAAACCTGAAAGCTCATTCGCAAATCCCGGTGAAGAAAGATCACCGGAAGGGAACCCTTTATAAGTCAATCCCATACCATCTCCAGTACTTGAGGTGGCATTGATACCAACTAAAAAATTCAGGCTGTTTTTCTTTATGTTACGATTATACGATAAAGTAGCTGTAGCATCCCAAGTTAAACTATTTGCCGTAGCAATGTCCAACCATCCGGATACAACATTAGAAAGGCTCAGTTTATTATCATTATTCCTTTCAGAACGAGAACGAGGATCAGTAAATGTGCGCGAGTCAGAATTAGACTTCGTCACACTAAACTGTCCTTTCAGAAGTAGGTAAGGGTTGATATTCCACAAGAGCTCCGTATTATTAATCAGTTCCCACGACTTGCTACGATCGTAACTATTCAATGTTGCTTCGTACAAAGGATTCTCATACCCCGAACTACCATTCCAAGGATATGTATCTTTCAGATATTGTCCGTTTTCATCCAAATATTCGTCATATGGTTGCTTTGACGTGTATTTAGAAAAGCTTCCGTAGGGAGACTCTTCAGAGTTTGTATAAGTATAAGAGAAATAATTGCGTACTTGGAAAGAGCCAAGCCGATAGGATAAGGACAATCCACCAGCCATGCGGTCACGGAAAGAACCTTTCATTACACCTTCGCCAGAGGTATAAGAAAGATCTGCTCCCCAACGTAAATTCTCCGTCCCACCATCTAAATACAAACTATGCTTCTGATTGAACACAGTTCGAAGTGGTTTGGAAAGCCAATAAGTATCTACTCCACGAACGACATTATTCAATTTTGCATTATAGCGTTGAGTCAACGTTCTTTGCATATCAACATAATCATCACTTTTAGGATCTGCTTTGAATAATCCTGCTGCCACTTCCGTTTCCAACTTTTCGCGAGCGTTCATCAAGTTATAGTCTGTCAGGTCGGGGAACTCCAAGGTACCGGTAAAATTGTAGTCTATATTAATTTTCCCCGGCTTCGGAGTCACAGTTGTAATAATCACCACCCCGTTAGCAGCACGCGAACCATACATTGCCGTAGCAGCGGCATCTTTCAGAATCGTAATACTCTCGATGCGGCTCGGATCCATATCGTACAGTTTCTGTACACTGATTTCGAATCCGTCCATGATAAACGTAGGAAGATTCGGATTGTTTCTCAACGCCGACTCAGAAAGATCTGCCGCATCCAATTCTGTTGTACCGATACCGGAGCGTCCACGAATATAAAGTTCTGGCACTTTATTCGGATTCGAACCGGCCAGGTTGTTTTCTGCAATACGAAATGAAGGGTCGAACACCTGCAAAGCACCCAGTACGTTTGTCTTTGAGACGGACATCAGTTGGTCGGCAGATACCGTTACAGACGTACCTGTAAAACTATTTTTGCTGATTTTCGCATAGCCGGTCACCACCACCTCATCCAATTGCTTTGAGTCCGGTTTCAACCGAAATGTATGTGTCTTGTCCAAATTCAACTTTGCGGTATTGATCTCTATCGGTTGCATCCCGACGAAAGAGATACGCACAATAACATTCTTGTCAGGCAGTCCCAAAGAAAAAGCCCCTTCCGCATCCGTCATCGTGCCGATGTTCCTCTCTTTCCCCATAATCAGAACAGTGACACCCGGCAAGGGTTCTCCTCCCTCATCTACTACCACTCCGGTTATAATTTTTTTCTTCTCTTTGGACTGTTTGTATACAATAGTCACAATATTGCCTTCAATCTCGTAAGTATAGCCTGTGTTAGCCAATACTTTATCCAAAACTTCAGTGATAGGTTGTCCCTTACTTTGGATCGTGATACGAGACATACTCTTTACTTGCTCAGTGTTATAGATAAAGTTCAAACCTGTCTGAGCTTTCACTGCATCAAAAAACTCTTTAACTGATGCAGACTTTAAATTAAGGGATACTTTCATTGAATTAGACTGTGCTGTAGCCGATATCGGTGCGAACAACAGAAAAATAATACAGAGAGACATCACAATACGCTCTCTGGCCCTTTTAATTTGCATGGCCTCCTCCTTTTTTTTAGTAAATGTGGTTAATAATTGTTTTATTCTCTTCTAATAATAATAGCTTCTCCTTCAACATCCATTTCCAGATGAGTAACTCTTTGAATTGCTTTTAATATAGGGATTATAGAACCGTAACGATCAAGGTCGCCGGTAAAACGTATCGTCTTTATATCTTCATCTTCAAACATTATTTTCTTATCATACCAACGGGATATCACCTCCATAAGGGTTTCCAAAGAACAATTATCAAATACAAAACGTCCGCTATTCCAAGCTATATAAGGTTCTATATCTACCTTGCTGATTTGAACATCCTGTGTTGCTCCATTTAGGACGGCCAGTTCCCCCGGATGTATCTTATGCTCATCCCCCTGGTTAGGAAAAACGCTGATAGCTCCTTCCACCAATACCACTTTCGTGACTCCGGCTACATGTGTATTGACATTAAAGGAGGTGCCATATTGCTTTACAATCCCATTTGCCGTTATAACCCGGAACGGACGGTCGTCTTTAGCTATTTGAAAATAGGCCTCTCCATCCAAATAAACAGTACGATTAGCTGCACTAAAATGCGACGGATACTTTAAAGTCGTGTTATAATTCAAATGCACTTTTGTTCCATCCTCAAAAGTGAGCCAAAATTCACTATCATCATAAGTGACCAATTTATTATTGTCAGTAGCAGTAACGTCTCCATTTTCTGATTGTGTTTCTTCCATAACTTCTGGAGATAATATCGGCAAGATAGTCGAGTCCTGCAACGATTGATGGGAAGCCGATTTCAATTCAATTTCCTGCCCGTCGGCCAATACAAGAGTAGCTTTCTGCTTTCCCATCTTTTCCGAACGTATCATTGCTAATTGATCATCCTGTACTCTTACAGGTACGGTATCAGCGTTTCGCCACATTCCCACCCAAATAGCAGCACCAATAATTATAGGGATCATAAAGATAGCAGCATATCTCCAAAGCATCCTGCGATGGATCCCACGAACTTGAAAATGTTTTTCCTGAAATTTTTTCCAAGCCTGTTCCTCATCCACTGTTGCAAATTGACGGTATCTTTCAGACAAATCAGTATCTTGCATTAGACTTTCATAGTTCTTTTTATTTTCTAAAGAACTTTCAATCCAAACCTGCAATCGTTTCTCTTCTTCTTCCGAAAGCTGTCCTAGTAGCTGGTCATGAATTATAGAATTTATATTTCTTTTGCGTTCCATTATATGTTTTTGCATCATTTATATAAAGACGACCAAACAAATAAAATGAGGGACAAGTTAAAACAACTTTTTTTCAAAAAATATCTTTTTTATGGAAGAATAGACAAAAGCAATGCAAAATGATATGGACTTAACTTTTTCCGGAGCAAAGACATCGCCCGTTTCTTTTGCGTTTTAACGGTCTCAAGAGAAACATAAAGCGCAGCTGCTATTTCTTCATTCTTCTTACCCTCCATATGCAATAAAAAGACCTGTTTGCAACGTTCCGGCAAAGAATCAATAGTCATAAAAAGTTGCCGAAAAATCTCCTCTGTAAAGAAATCATCTTCTTCCTCATCTCCTACTCTGTATTCCTGATGTGATTCTATTATCTTCTGCAAATAATCAAATTCAACATCTTTATGTTTGAGATAATCAATTGAAGCATTCCGAACGGAATTATATAGATAGGCCTTCAATGACACCAATGACTTAAATGATAATTGCTTTTCCCAAAGAGTAGAAAACAGTTCCTGTACAATATCCTCTGCAGCTCCAGACTCCCCTGTTATCTGTATTGCATAACAAACCAATGCCTTATAATAAGTCTTATAAAGCATACGGAAAGCTGTAGCATCCAGTTTATTTATCTGTTCTATGGGAATCTCTCTGCTATCCATTTTGGGCATTTTGTGCCAAAAATACAATTAAATAGCGATATTCCATGCTAAATATAATATTAAATTGTTCAGAACATATCGTAATAACTTGATAAATATTTACGTAATGAGCTACAATTTTGATATAAAAAAGTAAAAGACACCCCATCGTAATCCCTACGACAAGGTGCTTCTATTAGCAATATAATGCTAAATTAACACTAAATTATTAAGAGAGAGATTTATTACTTTTCTTTTGGTGCAACTTCTGGAGTCACCAACTTCTTTATTTTCTTGGTGTTGATATACAAAAACACCAAACGTGGATTTTTTTCTCTTGTCACAAGTTCCAAAGAATCTTTCGACAAGTATCCAATACGCTCACGGGTATAATAAGGTTGCATCTCATCACTGTCTTCTTTGCTGAATCCTTCAATAATCAGATACCCCTCTTTGTCTATTTTCCAAGTTCTCAAATCATAGACCGGAATGTTGATAGCAGAGCATTTTCCACCTTTCTTAAATTCAAAGCCCTTTAATTCACCTGTAGACTGGTAAGTATAAGGGTTACACCACTTACCGATAATTTGTTTCTCCATTTTTGTCTGTCCATAGCCACACAGTGCCAAACATGACAAGGCTACCATTGCAATTAGTAGTTTCTTCATTTTTATCAATATTAATTAGTTTTTTATTAAATCATATTTTTGGTCGATACCACGCTCCTTCAGATGAATGCCTTCTTTCATCCAGCGTGGTTCGTGAGTCGCTTTCAGATAATAGTCAAAAAACTGCATCATTCGGATCGTCCAGTCTTTCTGGGCAGCCAGATTATTCAGGAAATGACCTTCTCCTTTATAGTTCAGTAACCATGCAGGACGCTGCAAGCGACGCATTGCCAAATACAAGGCACGTCCCTGTTCGTAAGCAACAGCCTCATCCTCATCATTATGACAAATCAACAAAGGCGTCCGTATCTTATCCGCCTGCATGATGGCCGAGTTGGAGAGGTATTTTTCTTTTGCTTCCCACAAAGAACTTCCCATACGGCTTTGCGTTTCCTCATACATAAAATAGCGGGGAAGCCCACTGCCTTTACGTATACCTAAATAGCCTGTCACCATATCCGTAATAGGCGCTCCTATACTGGCACAAGTAAAAATATCCGTCTTAGTCACCAAATAACTAGTCTGATATCCCGACCAACTATGTCCTTGAAGACCTATTCTCCCGGGATGCGCTATTCCCTGTTCTATCAGAAACTTCGTTCCGCTTACTACCGCGTCATAACTGCTTTGTCCGGGACTTCCTACCGTAAAATGAACATCGGGCATAAATACAATGTATCCATTACTAACGAAATACATGACATCTGCCATTGCGCTACTCAGCAAAGGGGCGTGATAAGTATTCAAACCCTCAGAATGCGTCTCATAAAACTGTACCAATACAGGATATTCCTTATTCACATCGTAATCTTCAGGAAAAAACAGCAGACCTTTATTCTTCTTATTTTCATAATTCGTCCATTCTGTCACTTTCACAGTCCCCCAATTATAGTTATTCTGCTGAGGATTAATATCCGTAATTCTTATCGGATTCGAGAAATCGGACTTACTCCACCATAAATCACGAAATTCGGAGATATTCTGACGATTCCAAATGCAGAACTTCTGATTGTCGGAGAAAGAATGTACCGTATATGCATACGCGCCTTCAGCCAATCTCTTCAAACGTCCTCTCATATCAAGCAGATAGACACCTTCATCCATCGTATTCTCATCCCACAAGGAAACCATTATCTTCTCATCCGGTTCAAAAACATCTTTATCAATGTTGCTGACCATCTTGCGGATTACTTTCCCGTGCTGACGTCCATATCCTTTTGTAAAGCATTCGGGTTTACTCTCTCCTGTAAGGTCAATCTTCCACCAGTCATATGCATCATATATCAGAACGGAATTGCCGTCTGCCGTCCAACCTGCAATACCGCAGGCAGGTGCAGGTGCGGGTTTATCATACATCTTCTCATAGACAGGATATCCAATAGCTGTAGAAATATCAGTTACCGCTCCCGTCATCCCGTCAAATTTGTTCCAGACTTGTGCTATCGGGTCATACATCACAGCCCATTTACCGTTTGTCGACCATTTCGGTATTGAACGATAAGCACTCCCTACTTTTTTCCGTTCTCCGGTACGTATATCTACGGAATAAACGTCAAAAGGCACATTTTCAAGCCATTCCCGCTGTATACGATAAGGAATATCGTCCGTATAAAGCACATAACGGACTTCCCGCGCCCTATCCGGAGCCAGCAAATTAGCGGGAGCGGGAGCGACTTCCGTCAGCTTCCCGGCAGTGATATCATACACATACTTAGGCAGATTCATCGACTGATATCGGCTACGTCTCTGCAATGTCGGTACTTCATACTCATTCCAGGTCCAGAGTTCCAGTTCAAAGCTTTTATCAGCTTTCAGTTCCTTTTCTCTTCCCTTCTCCGTTTTTGGAGTAAAAGGTTTCAGCTCGAAAGTCAGAAACTTGGCATAACGTGACAGATTTACCCGTACCATCTCCATACCGGCAGGAATAGGAACTTCTTTTCTGTCAAAAATCAAGTCGCAAGTATTCTTCTTCAAAGAGAAATCATACCACAGAGAGTCTTTCACTCGGAAAGAACCACTCAACAGCTTTTCGTCCAGATTGAAAGCGGTCGGCTCTTTCTTCACCTCACTCTGATAAAGCGTACGATAAGGACCTTTCAAAGGACCGTAGCACAAAGCGTTTCCCACAGACTGATTACGGATAAAAGCAATTGAACGGCCTCTATCGTAAAGCCTGTAATAACTGACGCTATCTATATGAAAAGCCGTTTCTTTCCGCAAATCACGTATCACCAGACGACTGAAAGAGGGCGTATGCTTCACGGTATCTTTCGGCACAGCCAACGTAGAGACAGAATATGGAATGTCCTCCACCGGATTAAAGCTCTCTTTATGACTCCATTCTCTCTTTTCTCCGGAGGGCAACGCCATCAGAATTGTTTTTTCCGCTCCGGTAGAATCCATATCCACATAATAAAGTGACTGGTCGCCATTATAAAAGTTCACTTCCGTCACTTCAGGCAGTAAAATCTCCTTTCGTGTCCGAGTATCAAACAAATGCAAAGTCTTCGTATCCTTATCCTCCGAAACGCTCTCCATCAGAGAAACACGGTAAGTCACCCAACGCCCGGTCGGTGAGATTGTGGGGGTGTCAATGCGTTTCCATGACATGCAAGCATCTATATCAAGCGGCTTCTTTTGAGCATAACCATCCAAGCCGCAGACACCGGCCAATAACAATGCAATTCCCGCCAATCGTATAAAATTCATACTATTCTCTCCTATTTCTTATTTTACCATATATCTATTCAAGTCCACATCAAAATCTCCGGAATCATCATGCAACAGCAACCGTGAGAAGTGACGCCACATTTCATGTTCAAAAAACTCTTCGGACTTTCCGAAAAAGCCATGAGTAGATTCCGGAAGTACATACATATTAAAATCTTTCTTCGCCTTGATCAAGGCACTTGCCAGACGTAGTGTATGAGCCGGATGCACCGTTTTATCCATCGCGCCGGTAAACAGCAATAAACCATGTTTATAATTTTTCACCAAATCTTGATTAGGGCGCGTGCGGACACTGTATGTATAAGTCTTATGCTCCACTCCCAAGCTATCTTTAACGGTCTTTATCTTTTCATCCACCCCGAAATGAATCTCTACCCATCCCTTATTATAAATCCGGTTGTCATGGTTACCCGCCGAGGAAACCGCAGCCGAATAAAAGTCGGGATACGTGCAGATAGCGGAAGCAGACATGAATCCTCCACCGGAATGCCCATAGATACCCACGCGCTTAACATCAATAAAAGAATAACGCCGCGCCAATTGCTCAATCGCATATTTATCGTCAGCCAAGGGATAGTCACGCTGATTACCATATCCATACGTATGATATGCTTTCCCGCGCATTGGCGTTCCGCCCCGATGTCCCACTGTTATGACGATAAAACCTAGCTGCGCCAGACGGGTATTATAAGAATCATTGATAGTAAAACGAGTAGGAACATATTCGAAGAACGGTCCCGGATATACATTGGAAATGATCGGATATACCTTCGTCGAATCAAAGTCAGCCGGTTTCCACATCACCCCATAGAGGTCCGTCACTCCGTCGGCAGCCTTGACCTTAAAGCGTTCCGGAGCTTTCCAGCCCAGATCGTACACAGGCTGCAAGTCCGCCTTGTCTAACGTCATAATCACTTTTCCGTTTCGGTTACGCACCACATTGACAGGTACTTGCGATACAGTAGAATAAGAATCCACCATATAACGATGTGAAGGAGAGACACTGACTGTATGCGTCGCGTTCTCGGGTGTCAGCAAGCGCAGTTTATTGGGCCGGTCAAGGCTGGCTTCGTAAAACATATAGTAATAAGGGTCTACCCCTTCCTCACGCCCATAGCCATAAAAATAAACCTTACGTCCTAACGTATCGATATTTACAACCGGTCCGGCCACCCATGTTCCGTCCGTCACTTGATTTTTAAGCTTTCCGGTGGCAGTATCATACAGATAATAATGCCCCCATCCATTCCGTTCGGAGCGGAACAGAACCTCCTTGCCGTCATTCAAGAAAGAAACGCTACGCATCTGATAGTCCAGATAAGGTTTGTTTTCCTCATGAATAACCGTACGTACCTTGCCGGTAGCGACATCCACCTCGCAAATGTCCGCCTGACTCCACGGACGGTTATATCGTTGGAAATAGATATACTTGCCGCTCTTGGTTACATAAAGCACATCAATATACTGGTCGGGCCAACGCTTGACATCCACCTTTTTCACCTCACGCGTATCTACATCACCCAACAGAAGTTCATATTGCGTCACATTTTTATCACCGGCCAGCTCCGCCTTATACGTCACCAGTTCGGGAAAAGGAGTAGCCAGAGAGTTTACCAGCCACTGTTCCCCCACCTTACGATTATCTTCACGAACAGCATAGAAACGATGAGTACCCGGTATCCATCGGGCGGCCTCAGCCCCGAAACGTCCTTCCAACTTTCCTTCATCTTCCCGGTTGAAAGTATAATCGGGAGCACCGTCCGTAGTCAACTGTACAGGAATCGTGTCCTGCCCTTTCTTCGGATTACCCACAAAATAAAGATTATCACGACTTGCATAAAGCATGAACAAGCTATCCGGAGAATACTTCATCCAATAAGGATCGGCACTGTCATATACCGGTTTCTCCTCCAGTCTTTTCAGTTCCTTTGTATGAATGTTATAGGTATAATAATCGTGGTCAAAATCCAGGCGAATCGTCTCATTGTCTTTCTCAAACTTAAAAGAGAAATAAGGATCTGCCGAAGAATAGGCTTTCTTCGTATAAGCGGCTATTTTACTCAATAGTTCCGCATTATCAAACAATAATTTTCTTTCTTTCTTTTTCGGATTGACATAATAATACTTCTTCCCCTCACGTGTCGTGAAAGTATAATAAAAGCAGTCGGTATTATTAATAAAAGTCGGTCGAATCTCTGTGGAATATTTAGAGACAGGATTCTTTTCCAACAAGCGGAACTTTTCCGCCAACTGATAATTCGCCTTTTGCTGCGCATGGACACTTCCTGCTGAAAGCACCACAGCAGCCAGGCTTATATATGTAAAGAGAACGTGTTTCATAAATTCTTTATACTGCATTATTTAGTACGTGTGATGTCTCCCCAATGATCTGCCCGGCAATCTCCCAAGAGATATTTGGCAAAGAAACGATGCATCCTACTCTCAAAATAACCGTCCGCCGAACCGTATCCGTGACCTGCCCCCGGAATGACCAACATTTCAAACCCTTTTCCGGCTTCAATCAAAGCTTGAGCTACCCGGTAAGTATGTGACGGATTCACATTGACATCCATATCTCCTGTCACAAGCATCAAATGCCCTTTCAAGTTCTTGGCTATCTCCATATTGGATTTCACCTTGAATTTATATTCATACTCTGTCTTCTCGTTGCCCAGACTATCTTTCACCACTTTCACCACTTCTTTAATGCCGTTATAGCATTCTCCCCAACCACGGTTATAGATTGCATTATCATGGTTACCGGAACAGGAAACCGCAGCCTTATAAAAATCCGGATAAGTGAATATAGAAGCGGCAGCCATGAATCCTCCACCGGAATGACCGTAAATGCCCACTCTGTCAATATCAATAAACGGATATCTCTCTGCCAACTGCTCAATAGCGTATTTGTCGTCCGCCAAAGGATAATCACGCATATTACCATAGCCGAAACGATGATATACCTTTCCGCGCATCGGCGTGTCTCCCCTATGCCCTACGGAAATGACGATAAAGCCAAGTTGAGCCATACGGGTACAATATCCTTCGTTCAACGCAAAGCTTGTAGGAACAAAACCGAAATAAGGACCGGGATAAACCACTGAAACAATCGGATACTTCTTGTTCGGGTTGAAATCAGCCGGTTTCCACATTACTCCGTAAAGATCGGTCCGGTTGTCTGCAGCTTTCACCACAAATCGCTCCGGTTTCTTCCAGCCTGCGGCATATACCCGGCTCAAGTCCGGCTTTGCCAGTTCCAGAATCGTTTTTCCCGTATTATCTTTCAACAAGAAACGAGGTTCCATATCCACTCTCGAAAATATATCGATAAAATAGCGATTGGATTCGAGAAAAGTCACTTTATGCTGTCCGTCTTCTTTCGTAAGCAAAGTAGCCCCTTCACGGTCAAGATTCGCCTTATAAAGGCGATAATAGAAGGGGTTGATATCCGGGTCGTCGCCATATCCATAGAAATAGACGGTACGTGCCAACGTATCGACAGCGACTATATGCCCGCTTACCCAAGGACCGGAAGATAATGCATTCTTCAAGTTTCCCTCGCCGTCATAATGATAATAATGCCCCCATCCCGTACGTTCGGAACGAAACAATATATCTTTACCGTCGTTCAGCACAGCCACATTTCGCGCGTGCGGATCACGATACGGTTTGTCAACTTCGTGAATCAGTTCTTTCACCTCCATTGTCGAAGTATTGACCGAACAGACATCCACTTCATCCCACGTACGCTTGGTTCGTTCAAAGAACACATATTTACTGTCCGAAGAGACTTGAAAAACCATCACATACTGATCGTTCCACTTCTGTATATTCGCTTTTTTCGCGGTCTTCTCCACCACATCAATGATGACCAGTTCATGTTGCGTCACATATTTGTCGCCCGGGTATTCATATTTATACTTCTTCAACGACGGTCTGCTTGACAGCGAATTGACCACCCAAAAGTCACGCAGCTTCCTTTCATCCTCCAGCACAATATAGATATGGCGGCTGTCGGGACACCAGCACGCTTTGGTAGGTACCTCCTCACCATCCTCTTCCTCTCCGTTGCGCGCATACGAAAAGTTCTCCACACCGTCTGTCGTCAACTGCACTTCCGTCGTATCCACTCCCAACGCTTTGTTACCTTTCACATACAGATTATGCTTCTTGGCATACAGAATATATTTTTTATCGGGAGAGAAGTTCATCCACGAATACATCGGTTCCGAATCGTCCTCCTTCTTTTCTTCTTTCACCTCTTTCAGCTTGCGCGTCACACGGTTATAATCATACTTCTTAGAGCGATACTGGAAAACAAACGACTTTTGATCTTCCGAGAACTTTAAGTCCGAAAGATCCAGTTTTACCGGATTTACTACATTATGGGTGAACTGAGACAACTGTACGGCCATCTCGTCATTATCGAAAAGCAACTCTTTTGTAGCCGACTTAGGATTCACATAATAGTAGTTTCTACCGGACGAGGTAGTGAAATCAAACCAGAAATTGTCAGTCTTATTGATTTCGCGCGGATAAAGCGTCATGCTGTTATTCGCCAACTTCCCGCCTAATGTAAATTCATGGTATTTCTGTACCAGTTCGTAGTTTGCCCGCAAGGTGGTATCACCACTTGCAGGTATCTGCCCCCATCCCTCCGACACGGAGAGACAGGACAGAGAACCGGCAATCAACAGATTTCTTAATGTCATAATACAGGTTTTAATTAGAAAGCGAATTCCATATAATCAGTTCCTCTACCAATTTTATAGATCACATCTACAATCTTACCGTAGTTTTTGTCTTTCTCAGGGGTACTTTCATCGGGAAAGAGTTGTTTGCAATCTACGGTATTTACACCATCCACATTTTGGGGTTCTGATTCTACTCCGAATATATAAAAGCTACCATCTTCCAAAGCAACACCAAGCTGACCACGATATGGAGCAATAGCAGAACCATCTCCTTGAAGATCCAAACCAGACAAGGCTTTTACCTTAGCAGGCAGATTTACATTCAATTTTATCAGTTCCCCTTTATGAGTACCATCACTGCCGTATTGACAATAATAAAGTTGACTACCATCAGCTATAACAACATAACATTTATTGTTAAACACTGCCATCCCTCTATAGTCCGATATATGATTCCTCAATGAATACTCATAATACTCTGAACACTTGACCTTTTTTTCCCTACCTACTACTGATAATATAAAGAAACGTAAATCATAGGCATCCGAACTTTGGTCTTTCAACAAGGCTACCCAAGCAGGTTCAGCTACTGTTATATCAAAAAAACCACTAATATAGTCGTCTTCAGCAGCCCAAGTAGCCGGCAATACCTCGACAACCTCTTTGTCAATACTAGAAAAATAGTCCGCATATCCCCCTTCAATGGGACACATACTGCCACTTTGACCAATCATCTCATCCGAAATAGTCGTACTTGCACTTCTATACCCATTTGTTCCCAAATCAAGTATACCCACAAAAGAATTGTCCTCTTTAGTCAATGCCAAGACAACTTTCGTATCATTATCATTCACTTTATAAGCTTGGAATAAACGACTAAACGGCATATTGTCATTTAATCCGACAGAAATATAGAAGTTTGAATGAAAGTCACCGACATCTCTCTTATTCGCCCAGTAGATACATCCATTCTTATCCCGGATAGCTTTCATAGAGAAAGTCATACAGGCTTCTACCGGTGAGAAATTCTCAGGCAAATCATTCTTAAACTCTTGGTAAGTATATACCTCACGTTGTAATGTATTTCCATTCAACTCAACCCATTGGTCTTGTTGCACAACCAGTTCATCAAATACACTAATATTATAGTCCGCATTTATGTCCATATATCCCAGATTTTCCATTAGCCCAACCGGATTCTGTCCCAAATTGGGAACTACATCATGCATTACTTGATGATATACCAAAGAATCACGATTCACCATTTCCCCCTCATGCTCCATTTGATAAGTATACGTAGTAGGAACAATAAAATGAAGGACTGAACGCCCACCATCATCAGAAAGAATAGTCCATCCACGCTGAAAAAGAGATCTGACTTGAATGTGTGTAGATCTGGCAAACCTTACTCCCGTCTTATTATCTACCACAGCTATTGTAATTTCGTACGTACCACATTTATCAGACTTAAACGTATAGATAGGCTTCGTTTCATCTGGCAATAACTTATGATCCATATACCATTCATAACTTACATCAGGATCTACCGCATCTATGGTAAAAGTAAAAGTGGGGGCAAGAGTGAGTTCTTCTCCTTCCACAACACTATAAGACAGCTTAAAATTCTTAAAGTTATCTCTCGCTCCTTCCATATCATTGATTTGCTTGTAATCATAATTATTATCATCATCCAAGCATCCGGAAACAGTTCCGACTAACGCAGCTATCACTGCATATATCCATATTCTTTTCATATTCTATCCTTTATTTATCCAGCTACTACCACTTCAATCACCAAACCATTTTCATCCTTCACCCAGTCTTCTTTATTCTCCTTACCAGCATTCAATCTTTTAAGCGTATTTTTCAGCTTCAATGAGTATTTACGCAACACTTGCTTGTCTTTACCATCGAAGACTACATTATCCGTCTTCAACTCCTCCAAAAACATTTGATACTTTTTTTCCGAATAGGGACCCAAGTAATAACTTTCAGCTAGATTTATGGGATTATCTTCTGTACCAATATCATTTACAGACCACCAGTCCGGCTTAAACAAACGGTCAGTAACAGCAATAAGAGCACGGGCATAAGTACGCGAGCCTTGTTTAAGTCCTTCTCCCTCATTCACCTGTAAAGCTAGCAATCTCGTTTCTTCAGCCAATAATGGAGCATTCTTCAATATTACATAAATCGTATCCAAGAGCAAACCTTTCCTGATTTTACAATCAGATGGCAATTCATACAGTTCATCGGGCAAAGTGGTACGTTCCTTATCCGCACTCACAGTAAAAGGTAAATCAGATTCCTGAATCTTACCATTAATAACCACTTCTATTGGAATCTTTGCATCTTCTCCTTCATTATATACTTTAAAAGAAACCGTAGTGGTATCTTTAGTCATATCCTTATTGAAACGCAAATACGACACTTCATTATTGTTGACCAGCAATCCTTGTTCCTCGCATCCGATAAGTGTAAAGCAAGCTGCACAAGTCAACGTTCCTAAAATTTGGTATATGATTTTCATCTTGTTCTTTTTTTAGTCTAAACTTACCTTATTTTATATTCGCTTCCGATTCCGGCAGAGTTAATACCACATTCTTGTCCAGTGGAAATATTTCCTGTCCATCAGTACACTTATAGAATTTTCGATTCAAACGTTTATACATATAAAGTATTTGTCCCTCTCCTAGAAACTCACGACAAGCATCCTTCACCAATAAGTTCATAAATACCTCCTTCGTAGCCGCCGAAACAGAAGCCCTCAATCCACGTCCAGTTTTGACCGTTTTCAGATATCCCAAAGCTTCAGTAGGATTTGTATCAAAGATCGCTTCCGCTGCAATATAATAAACTTCAGACATACGGATTAACGGAATAGTCTGATTATTCACTTTACCATAACTTACGCTCTCCGATTGCTTGTTATACTTCAACGGACGATAATAATTATCATCTTTCGGTTCCAACTGGTAAATGAATCTCCAGTCTTTTTCTCGGTCCACCGCCGCATCATAGATGCGTTCAACCATAGTCTTATTCAGTGACAGATACTTCTCCTTACTACCCGAACCGTCATAAGGATGATTAATCGCCTGATCCCAATCTACCAACTCCGTTGGAGAGTAAAGCCCGAATATAACATCATTGTACATCTTCATATTCCCCTTATCTCTAATATCACTCTCTGAAGTGCTAGCTCTAAAATAACGTTTGCTCTTATTCACGGTAATCAGTTTCATAGCCTCTTCATACGCCTCCGATGTCTTTCCCGCATACATATACACCCTTGCCAATTCGGCTGTTACAGCATAATAGTTCAATCGATACCCTCTCATTTCAAGAAATAGTTTCTCAGCAGTGGCGTATGGCTTGAAGCGTGAAGAGACATCCATTGCAGAGTTTTTGTCCACTTCCAAAAGAATTTCTTGAGCCTCTTGCAAGTCAGCGATAACACGTTCCAGGCAATAGGCAACAGTTTTATGCTCGTTCACATAACTCGGATATTCATCCACATAAGGAATGAACGCACGCTTGTCCTGCTGATACCCTACAGAAGAAGGAGCGGGCGCATACATACGCAACAAGTCGAATTGCATGAATGCCCGAAGTCCAATAGCTTCTCCGAGAATCATCTTACGTTCACGTTCATGAGCATAAAACAACATGGAGTCAGCTACGGCAGCCTGCTGAGCCAACTCGTTACAATTAGCTACTATATTCCAAGCCGCATCCCACATCGCATCCGTAGTAGGTACCAACTCTGTATTCCCAAATTTAAATTCCGAGATCTTCATCATCGCCTTTCCACCACCGGAATTAGGAGCCTTATCAAAACTATAAGCCTGTCCCCATGCGTCGACCAGTCCCCAAGTCAGATTGCTGCCATAAAGATTAAAAGAAGATAATTTGCGATAGATACCATTCAGTGCTGTGCGGAAACCATCACCGGTGGAGAACAAATATTCCTCCTTAATCTCGTCAGAAGGAGAGACATTCAGCCAATCGGAGCAGGAAGTCAGCGTCATGGCTGCAAACGCTACTGAAACTAATGTAGTATATATTTTTCGTATCATAATGTGATATGCTTAGAATTGTGCTTTAATAGAGAAATCAACAGTCCATGATTTCGGATAACTCAACCCACGTTCCTGACGGATGGAGTTCCAATTGATAAGATCGCGGGTACTGGCTTCCAGACGAAGCATATTCATACCCAAATACTTCTTTATCCATTCACGCTTGAAATCATAGCTCAAAGTCAACGCACTCAAACGGAAATACGACTTGTCTTGAACAAAGCGGGAAGTCGGTAAAGTAGTCCACTCTCCATCCTTGATGTTCTTGAACTGAGCAATATCTCCCGGCTTTTGCCAGCGGTCGGTAAGTACACGCAAGTCTACATTCTGACCGGCAATATCCGCATTTTCCACACGGTCTACCAATGTTTGGTTATACTCCTGCCCACCCCATTCATATTGGAAAGATGCAAACAGGCTCCATTCCTTATAAGATAAGTTCAAGCCTACGGAACCGTTGAACTTCGGTTCTGTATTTCCTACCACAACCTCTTGCGCAGCATTCCATGTATCGGATACAGTACCGTCACGGTTTAAGAAGAGTTCCTTACCGGTAGTAGGGTCGATTCCCAACGAACGTACCGCCCAGATGGAAGTCAGCGACTGTCCTTCTTCGTATTGAGCGATAGGTACGGCATATTGACTGTTATCGCCCGCTGTATGGATTCCCTCTGCCTGATTATTTACTTCTTTCTGATAGAACTCAGCGACACGCTGGTTATAGGCACGCTGCGAGTCAGATATCTCTAGTATCTTATTTTTATTATGTGCCATGTTTCCCCACAAAGCGACCAACCAGTCACGATTGCGGAAAACATCAGCTCGTACCTGTAGTTCAAATCCTTTGTTCAAGACCTTACCCATATTATTTTTGTAAGTCGAGAAACCGGAAGTCGTAGACAGGCTGACATCATTCACCAAATCAATCGTCTTTTCATAATAATAATCCGCCTCTACCGTCAGACGTTTATCAAACAACATCATCTCCACACCAAAATCAAACTTATCTGTCTTTTCCCACGTCAGTTCCTTGTTTCCCAACGCTTTCAGTACTGCACCGAAACCGGTAGCATACCATTCGTCAAAAAGCATCTCATACATTGTAGTGGCCGCATAAGAGGGGAAGTTGACTTTACCCGTACGACCGTAAGAACCACGAATTTTTAACTTATCAATCATTTTCAGATTCTCTTTCATAAAATCGTACTTATGAAGGTTCAATCCAAGGCCACCGGAAAAGAACGGTGCCCAGCGCTGATTGGCTCCAAATTCGGAAGAACCATCGAAACGCACGGAAAGATCCAACAAATAGATATCCTTTAATGTATAATTGGCTGTTGCCAGAGCACTGATCATACGTGAAGCACGTTCCGTACGAGTCGGTTTCTTATAAATCTCAGAAGCATAGTTTATAGAATGGAACTGCCCGGAGGGAAAACCACGATAATGAGCGCTCGTTCCGTCAGATGAACTGGAAGAAGATTCCCACCCCAAAGATACATTCAAGTTATGAATCTGATGGAAGGACCGGGTATAATAAAGGAAAGCATTGGCGTTCCAGCGCAAGCTATTGCCGCTTTGAGTATAAAGGTCGCCTGTCTTGTGAGAATCTGAATTAGAAGTACCGGTGCCGGTCACACTTGTTTTTGATGAAAGAGGATCAATAAACTTCTCGCCACTGGAGTATTGACGGGTAACACTGAACTGTCCTTTCGCTGTCAGATAATCGTTCAAGTACCAGTTCAGACTGAGATTGTTGGTTATTTCATCATAAGCACTCCAGTCATAACTGGCAAGAGTTGCTTCATAAAGTGGATTGTTCGCTCTGGTCCCTCTGCTGTTTTCCGAAAACCTCAACCCTTTTTTTAAAGTACCATCATCTTCATACGGCGTATCGTAAGGCTGCAAACGTGTATAATCGCTGAATGAGCCGTAAGGTGATTCTTTCGATTTGGTATGCGTAAACGACACCGTATTCTTTACCTGCAACTTTTTCATGCGATAATCCAATGAGAAACCCACACTGTATCGATCGCGTCCCGAACCCTTCATCACTCCGCTAGTACCGTTGTAAGAACCGTCCACACCATAACGCAGGTTTTGCGTACCTCCTTCCACATACAAGCTATGCTTATGGTCAAAAGCATTCTGAAGCGGAAGTACAGTCCAGTCGGTATCTATCCCGCGTTGTATTTGGGCGAACTTCAAATTGTAATCATTAATGCTCTGCCCGAAATCATCATTCTCGAACAATCCGGAAAGCCGTTCTATTTCCAGTTTCTCGGCTGCATTCGCCAAATTGTAGTCCCTTAAATCGGGCATTTCCAGTGTTCCGGTAAAGTTGTACGAAACACGGACTTCACCCGGTTTGGGAGCTACCGTAGTAATGACAACTACTCCGTTTGCCGCACGCGAACCATAAATAGCTGTAGCTGCGGCATCTTTCAGAATAGTCATACTCTCAATTCGTGTCGGGTCCAGGTCATATACTTTTTCAATACTTACTTCAAATCCGTCCATGATAAAAGTTGGAAGATTCGGATTATTCTGTAAGTTCGATTTTGACAGTTGATCTTTATCCAAATCTCTCACTCCCACTCCCGAACGCCCGCGAATATACATTTCGGGTAACGCATTAGGATCGGAACCGAACTGCGTATTTGTCATCAAACGGAAAGAGGGATCGAAAGACTGCATGGCATCAATGATGTTAGTTTGTGATACTTTACGCAGGTCATCTCCGGAAATCTGTGTAGAACTACCCGTAAAACTAGTTTTTCGGACGTTGCTATATCCGGTCACTACCACGTCATCCAACGTCTTAACGTCATCAACTAATATAATCTCCAACGCCTTTCTACGAGTGGCATCCACCTGGACCGTCTGTTTCTTCATACCGATAAAAGAGACCTCCAAAGCAACCTTGTCACTTTTCACGTCCAGCGTAAACTCACCCTCAATATTGGTCGAGGTACCCATACGAGTGCCTTTCACCAAAACGCTGGCTCCCGGAATCGGTTCACCGGCCGCATCTACTACCATACCACGGACACGCCTGTCACCTTTGTCGGATTTCATCTTTCGAATGACGACAATTCCGTCTTTCACCACATAATCAAATCCCCGGGGATTCAATATCAACTTCAGAACCAACTCCCATTTCTCATTCTTCACATTGACTGATACATGAGGCACTCCCTTAAACATTTGTGCGTTGTACAACAGGTTCACTCCTGTCTGTTTTTTCACTGCATTCAAAGCGGTCTCTATCGAGACATCGCGCAGATTCAAAGTCACCGTCTTATCTTGAGACGGCAAAGCCCATGTGCTAAATGTACAGCACACTACCACTAAAAAACATAGTAGCCATCGTTTTTCTCTCATAAGTTACTGATTAAACTAAACTTTATCTAATATTCTGTTTTTTTATTCCTGCTCTTTCATTTTGCCATAAATCAAGATATTCCGCCCACTGATCTTATAAGTCAGGTCGCCGGTCAGCTCCAACGCGTCAAGGAAAGAATTGATTGTTCCGTAACGCTTCAAGCTTCCACTATAAGTTATGTCGCGCAAATCCTCAGTTTCATAATACACTTGTATGTCATACCAACGTTCGAAAGTCTTCATAATCTCTCCCAAAGCACGGTTGTTGAAAGTGTACACACCGTTCACCCAACCTACATATTCTTCCAGGTCTACGACACGCTTTTCCATCGCGTGGGCCGAAGCTACCGACTGCTCACCCGGCGAAAGCGTCACACTTCCCACATTGGGCGCGGAGAACCTCACTCTTCCACGCACCAAAGTAGTATAGCAGGCGGGGGCATCAGCATAAGCATTTACATTGAACGTAGTGCCGAGCACAGTCACCTCCCCGAAATGAGTCTGTACAACGAAAGGATGTTCCGCATCTTCAGACACATCAAAATAGGCTTCACCCTCCAAAGCCACTATTCTACGCTTACCGGCAAAACGCACCGGATAAGTCAGCCGGGAACCGGCATTCAGATGAACCGTAGTACCGTCCGAAAGAATCACAGTATTTTCACCTCCACGCGGTATAGTCAGTTCATTCGACTGAACCGGCCGCTCTTCTACATTTTCTTTTTTGTGTTGTGTTGCAACGGTAGGTTGGTATGTCAGTACTCCGTTCTTATATTTTACTTGAATACCATCTATAATAACATCCACAGCCCGCTTCTCGTCTACATCGATAATATTGCCATCCGGCAAAGTCAACTGAGCCTGTTGAACTCCCGGCTGAATCACAATCTTATTTTCCACTTCCGACAAGCCACCGTTCAGCATATAGAACGAAAGTCCTAGCGCCAAAACAACAACAGCAGCGGCTGCACACCACCAGATTCGTAGAGAAAGGTATTTTCGTCCTTCCTTGCCGGTTTGTCCTATTTTCCGAAGAAAAGACCGATAGGCTTCCTTTGATGAATAATTTTGATATTCTTCAAAAGCGGTTTTCAACGTCTCGCCGTTCTGCAATTGCTCATATATCTTCCTCAAATCCGGACTTTCCGCCAATCGCTTTTCAAGCTCCTGTTGTTCCGCTTCGTCCGCTTCCCCTAAAAGAACTCTTCTCATTAAAGCGGCTTCTTGATATACATTTTCGAACCTCTTCATCTTATTGACCATTTTTAATTAAACAACTGTTTAATTCTCTGTTATTATAAATATGCACAACTTACAGAAAAGGGTGACAAAAAGATGATATTTTTTCGACAGAGAAATGACAGACGTAAGATTTCGACTACAGGAAAGTAACATTATGCCAACATAATGAAAGAATGAGACGGCTTTCAGCCAAATAAACAAAGTCTAATCAATCTATAAAAAGGCAAATATGTATCAGAATGTTTTTTCTTGTTTTTAGAGAAATAAACAAAGAATTATGGAATTCATGGAATCCCCCAGCTTCTCACGGAGAAATCTATAGCTGCGCATCTTTTGAGTTTTGACGGTGTTAATACTAATTCCCAGACGTTCCGCAATCTCTTCCCAAGTATACCCTTCAATTCTCAGCAAGATGATTCGGCGTTGTTCGGCTGGAAGTTCTTCAATATGGTGATACAACTGGCGGATAATTTCCTCCTTTACCGTTAAAGCATAAATCATATCCTCATCTTCCACACCTTCTCCCTCAGCAAGAGAACTTAAAATAGTATCATGGATCTGATTATTGCGTATATATAATAAGGTGTTATTATAGCAGGCACGATAAAGATAATTGGCGAGTTCCTTGATATCAGAGAAAGTACGCTTACCTTCCCAGATAGAAATAAAAACCTCCTGAACCAAATCTTCCACCGCATCGGGCACCGGCAATATCTTGGAAACATACACACATAGAGCGGCATAAAAACGATCATAGAAATCGCCCCATATCTTTTCATCCTTTCGGTTGACTCCCGCTACTATGGCGTCAATTTTATCCTTCATACTGTCACATTACCTGCGAAAAAAGAAAACAGAATTCATCAAAAACGCTGTAACTACTTACTTTTGCGATATTTACGAATGCAAATATATTGTTTTTTTCAGAAACGCAGGCTTAACCAAGCTACAAAATAGAAAATAAAAGCAGGCATACTAAAACTAATTTTTCATTTTCATCTCTCATATCTCTCATAAAAGGAAGGTAAACAACCTATGATCAGACGATTATATAATGAGAGATGATTTTAAAGTTCCGCATCTCTCATACTTTTCACGAGATCTCTCATATCTTTTACAGGATCTCTCATACTCTTTCCTCTCATGACAAACGCAAGCTTCTTTTCTTCTTTATCCAACAGTACTTCAGCCCACAACCAACAGACATTTATATGCAAGGAAGCATTCAAGAGCGCTTTATCAAGCCATATTCCCCGCATTATCTATCGCGCATCCAAACCGTTGCACTCCAGTGAACAGATCATTGTACTCTAGTGAACAGTTCCGTCTACTCTAGTGAACGATTCTATCCACTAGAGTGGAACGAATGGAATGTCGCTTTTATAATCTGAAAAGAGCGCCAATCCAGGATAAGACTACAGAGTATTCATCTATGAAATAGTACTGCTAATGACACAAACGGGCATAAAAAAAGAGCGAATCATTCCGCTCCACCTTAAAGAATCCCCATTAATGGGATTCTTCTTTTCTTCATCTTTCATTTACTTGTTACCTAAAAACTACTCTTTTACCAATACCTAATCAAAACAACCTTTTTCCTAAAAAACAATCTAAAAAATCTAATACCTTAAATTTATAAACTAATACCTCCTAATTTTTTACCTTTTAATTTTTCTTTTTCTAATACCTAAAAATCTAAGTAGTTTCACAACTACGATGCAAAGGTATAGCTGTTTTGGAAAATGACAAGAGACATTTTATTAAAAAATATATTTGAACTTATTTTTTTGACTTATGTCAAGAGTTCGGGTGAAAGACGAGTCTAGTTTCTTCAAAATTCCAGTAATTCCCGAAGTAGCAAAAAGAAAGCATACGAGAACATATAGAGGCAAAATTCTTACTTTTTAGTAGAAAGTAAACCACCAAAGCAGCAAGAACAACTTTATTTTTTGAACAAACTGTATGTTCATAACCCGAAATCACGGCGTTTTTTTCAATCCGTCCGTCCCTCTCCCCGATTTTTCGGAAGCAAAAACAGCTTAAAGATACAACTCTCGCAACTTTTCTGTAACTTTGCAGCGTTAGATAATAAATAAGATAGGAATGGATTTTAAGTACGACGTAATTGTAATTGGTGCCGGACATGCAGGTTGCGAAGCGGCAGCCGCTGCCGCTAATTTAGGTTCAAAGACTTGTCTCATCACAATGGACATGAACAAGATTGGACAGATGAGTTGCAACCCGGCAGTAGGAGGAATCGCCAAAGGACAAATTGTACGTGAAATAGATGCACTGGGTGGACAGATGGGATTGGTTACGGACGAGACGGCCATCCAATTCCGAATCTTAAACCGGTCAAAAGGTCCTGCCATGTGGAGCCCGCGCGCTCAATGTGATCGCGCCAAGTTTATCTGGTCCTGGCGGGAAAAACTGGAGAACACACCCAATCTTCATATCTGGCAAGATACCGTCTGCGAACTTCTGGTGGAGAACGGAGAGGTGACCGGCCTTGTTACAGTTTGGGGAGTTACCTTCAAAGCGAAGTGTGTCGTACTAACCGCAGGAACTTTTCTCAACGGACTTATGCACGTCGGACGTCATAAGTTGCCGGGAGGAAGAATGGCCGAACCGGCTTCTTACCAACTGACCGAATCCATCGCCCGTCACGGGATCACATACGGTAGAATGAAAACCGGAACTCCGGTACGAATAGATGCACGCAGCGTTCATTTTGATCAGATGGAAACACAGGATGGAGAATGTGACTTCCATAAGTTTTCATTTATGAACACAAGCGTGCGGCATTTGAAACAACTTCAATGCTGGACCTGCTATACGAATGAGGAAGTACATCGCATTCTACGCGAAGGTCTGCCGGATTCCCCTCTATTCAACGGACAGATTCAGAGTATCGGTCCACGTTATTGTCCGAGTATCGAAACCAAGATCGTTACTTTCCCCGACAAGAACCAGCATCAGTTGTTCCTGGAACCGGAAGGTGAAACCACCCAAGAATTATACTTGAACGGATTTTCTTCCTCGCTTCCGATGGACATACAGATCGCAGCGCTAAAACAAATTCCGGCATTCAAAGATTTGGTGATCTACCGTCCGGGATATGCCATCGAATATGACTACTTCGACCCGACACAATTGAAACATACGTTGGAATCGAAGATTATCAAAAATTTATTCTTTGCCGGACAGGTGAATGGTACTACCGGATATGAAGAAGCCGGAGGACAAGGATTAATAGCCGGAATCAACGCACATATCAATTGTCATGGTGGTGAAGCATTCACATTAGCACGTGACGAAGCATATATAGGCGTATTGATCGATGATCTGGTAACAAAAGGTGTAGATGAACCTTATCGGATGTTCACCTCACGGGCAGAATATCGAATCTTACTCCGAATGGATGACGCAGATATGCGACTCACCGAAAGAGCCTATCAGCTTGGCCTGGCCAAAGAAGATCGTTATCAATTAATGAAAAGCAAAAAGGAAGCAGTAGAGCAAATCGTTTCCTTCGCACAAAACTACTCGATGAAACCTGCATTAATCAATGATGCACTCGAAAAGATAGGAACCACTCCCCTGCGTCAAGGATGCAAGTTGATAGAAATACTGAATCGTCCGCAAGTGACGATTGAAAACATATCAGAGCATATTCCGGCATTCCAACGGGAATTGGAAAAAGCGACAAGCTCCGATGAGGGCCGAAAAGAAGAAATTCTCGAAGCTGCTGAAATTTTAATCAAGTATCAAGGATACATTGACAGAGAACGGATGATAGCAGAAAAACTGGCACGATTGGAAAGTATAAAAATTAAAGGGAAATTTGATTATGCTTCCATTCAGTCGCTATCTACCGAAGCCCGCCAAAAGCTGGTAAAGATAGATCCGGAAACAATTGCCCAAGCAAGCAGAATACCGGGAGTATCTCCAAGCGACATCAATGTATTGCTGGTGCTTTCGGGACGATGATAATGTGCAACGTTTCACGTGAAACAAAACATTTAAAGAAACGATATAAATCAATGATTATGAGCAAAGAAACGCTAATCAAAAGTATTCGGGAAATACCAGATTTCCCCATTCCCGGAATCTTGTTTTATGATGTTACGACATTATTCAAAGACCCGTGGTGTTTGCAGGAATTGTCGGATGTCATGTTCGATATGTATAAGGACAAAGGTATCACAAAAGTTATAGGCATAGAATCAAGAGGTTTCATCATGGGGCCTATTCTGGCAACCCGCCTAAATGCCGGATTTATCCCTATCCGCAAACCAGGCAAGCTTCCGGCCGAAACACTTGAGGCAAGTTATGACAAGGAATACGGAAAAGATACCGTGCAGATTCATAAAGATGCGCTGGACGAGAACGATGTAGTTCTGATACACGACGATCTGCTGGCAACAGGAGGAACAATGAAAGCTGCTTGTGAACTTGTGAAAATGCTAAAGCCTAAAAAAGTATATGTAAACTTCATCATCGAGTTGAAAGACCTGAACGGGAAAGCCGTATTCGGCGATGATGTAGAGGTAGAATCCGTACTGACGCTATAATACTCCGCGTCCTCTGTGTGATGAAGCCCAAAGAATGAGAATAAGTTACGTATGGAAGCGAAATTCAATGAATATCTGAAAGGAATCGTAGCCAATCTTCCCGAAAAGCCGGGTATTTATCAATACCTGAATTCGGAAGGAACGATTATATACGTTGGAAAGGCTAAAAATTTAAAGAAAAGGGTCTACTCCTATTTCAGTAAAGAACACGAACCCGGAAAGACACGGGTGTTGGTCAGCAAAATCGTGGATATTCGCTACATTGTAGTCAACACGGAAGAGGACGCTCTCCTTCTGGAAAATAATCTGATAAAGAAATACAAACCCCGTTACAACGTTTTATTGAAGGATGACAAGACTTATCCTTCTATTTGCGTACAAAACGAGTATTTTCCCCGAGTTTTCAAAACGAGAAAGATAATAAGAAATGGTTCTTCCTATTATGGTCCGTATAGCCACATCCCCTCAATGTACGCGGTATTGGACTTAATAAAGCATCTATATCCTTTGCGGACTTGCAATTTAAATTTAAGCCCGGAGAACATTCGGGCAGGCAAATTCAATGTTTGCCTGGAATATCATATCAAGAAATGCGCCGGACCATGCATCGGGCTGCAATCACAGGAAGACTACCTCAAGAATATCGATGAAATCAAAGAGATTCTCAAGGGAAATACGCAAGAAGTAAGCCGTATGCTGTTGGAGAAAATGCAGACATTGGCAGGTGAGATGAAGTTTGAGGAGGCACAGAAAATAAAAGAGAAGTATCTTTTAATAGAAAACTATCGTTCGAAGTCGGAAGTGGTCAGCTCTGTCCTTCATAATATAGATGTCTTTTCTATCGAAGAAGATGAAACCAATTCGGCCTTCATCAATTACCTCCATATCACCAACGGAGCTATCAACCAGGCTTTCACTTTCGAATATAAGAAGAAGCTGAATGAATCAAAAGAAGAGCTTCTGACGCTGGGCATTATCGAGATGCGAGAGCGTTACAAGAGTCAGTCAAGAGAGATTATCGTTCCTTTTGAGCTTGATATGGAGCTGAATAATGTCGTTTTCACCGTTCCCCAACGGGGAGATAAGAAGAAGCTATTGGAACTTTCCATCTTAAACGTGAAGCAATACAAGGCCGACCGTCTGAAGCAGGCGGAAAAGCTGAATCCGGAGCAGAGGAGCATGCGTTTGATGAAAGAGATACAACAAGAATTGCATTTGGAAAGGCCTCCATTGCAGATTGAATGTTTCGATAACTCGAACATACAAGGTTCTGACGCAGTGGCAGCCTGCGTCGTATTTAAAAAAGCCAAACCATCGAAAAAGGATTACCGGAAATATAATATAAAGACCGTCGTAGGCCCGGATGACTACGCTTCGATGAAAGAAGTCGTCAGAAGGCGTTATCAGCGTGCTATTGAAGAAAACGCTCCTCTACCCGACCTGATCATCACTGATGGTGGAAAAGGACAAATGGAGGTCGTCAGAGAAGTTATTGAGGATGAATTACGTCTCAATATTCCTATTGCCGGACTGGCAAAAGACAACCGCCACCGTACATCGGAACTCCTATTCGGCTTTCCACCGCAAACAATCGGTATCAAGCAGCATAGCCCGCTCTTCCGCCTACTGACACAGATTCAGGATGAAGTACACCGCTTTGCAATCAGTTTCCATCGCGATAAACGCAGCAAACGGCAAGTGGCATCTGCGCTGGATACCATCAAAGGGATTGGAGAAAAGACCAAAACGGCTCTTCTAAAAGAGTTCAAGAGCGTAAAACGAATCAAAGAGGCCTCATTAGAGGATATTGCTGCCGTTGTCGGAGAAGCCAAAGCAAAAATAGTCAAAGAAGGATTATAATATTTTCTTCCCAATACACCGTTTTCTCTTCTTAATTTTGTAAATTTGCCTTTCATAATCATGAAATAAAAGAAGAGTAATGCGAATTGTTATACAACGGGTAAGCCATGCATCAGTCACTATTGACGGAAACTGCAAGTCTGCCATCGGAAAAGGAATGCTGATTTTAGTCGGTATCGAGGAAGCTGACGGTCAGGAGGACATTGACTGGCTCTGCAAAAAGATAGTAAATCTGCGTATTTTCGACGATGAAAATGGAGTAATGAATAAGTCTATTCTAGAAGACGGAGGCGAGATTCTGGTCATCAGCCAGTTCACTTTACACGCTTCCACCAAGAAAGGAAACCGCCCCTCCTACATCAAAGCCGCAAAGCCGGATGTATCCATTCCGCTTTACGAGCAGTTCTGCAAAGATCTGAGCAGCGCATTGGGCAAGGCAATCGGTACAGGTACTTTCGGGGCGGATATGAAAGTCGAACTTTTAAACGACGGCCCTGTTACTATATGTATAGATACCAAGAACAAAGAATAACAGACTGACTAACCATCAGTAACAACCCTATTAATCACAATTATTAACCCCTAAGCACTAAAGAAATGACTCTGGAAGAAGCTCAAAAACAAGTAGACCAATGGGTGAAGACATACGGCGTCCGCTACTTTAGCGAGTTGACCAACATGGCAGTCCTGACCGAAGAAGTCGGAGAACTGGCACGGGTTATGGCTCGAAAATATGGCGACCAATCCTTCAAAGAGGGAGAAAAAGACAACCTTGATGAAGAAATAGCAGACGTATTATGGGTGCTTCTCTGCATTGCCAACCAGACAGGTGTAGATATCACCGACGCGTTGCAAAAGAGTATAGACAAGAAAACGAAACGAGATAATAAAAGACATATCAACAACCCAAAACTGAAAGATCATGGAAGAGAATAACTCACAGCCTAGCAAGTATGATGCCGCACTGGCAAAGTATAACACCAATCTGAACGATGCGGACATCCAAGCTCGCGTAGCCGAACTGATCGAGAAGAAAGTTCCGGAAAACAATACGGAAGACGTTAAGAAGTTCCTGTTCAACTGTATCGACCTGACTACACTGAACAGCACAGATAGCGATGAAAGCGTAATGCATTTCACCGAAAAAGTCAATCAGTTTGACGATGAATACCCTGATCTGAAGAATGTAGCGGCAATCTGCGTATATCCTAATTTTGCCGCTATCGTCAAGAATACGTTGGAGGTAGACGGAGTCAATATCGCCTGTGTATCAGGAGGTTTCCCTTCATCTCAGACTTTCATCGAAGTAAAAGTAGCAGAAACTGCATTGGCAATCACAGACGGTGCCGATGAAATAGACATCGTCATCTCCATAGGCAAGTTCTTGAGCGGAGACTACGAAGGAATGTGCGAAGAAATAGTGGAGTTGAAGGAAGTATGCAAAGAACATCATCTGAAAGTAATCCTCGAAACAGGAGCCTTGAAGAGTGCTTCCAACATCAAAAAAGCCTCTATCCTATCCATGTATTCGGGTGCGGATTTCATCAAAACGTCCACCGGCAAGCAACAGCCTGCCGCCACTCCAGAAGCTGCGTATGTGATGTGTGAAGCCATCAAGGAATACTATCAGAAAACAGGAAATAAAGTCGGCTTCAAACCGGCAGGAGGCATCAATACGGTCAACGATGCAGTTGTTTATTACACCATCGTCAAGGAAGTACTGGGCGAGGAATGGCTCAACAACCAGCTGTTCCGCTTGGGTACCAGCCGTCTGGCCAATCTCCTCCTTTCGGATATCAAAGGCGAAGAAATCAAATTCTTCTAAACCCCAAGGGCTACATTAGCAATCAAATATGCCCTGCCGCGCTGGCTCCCGTCTTTACGGAAGCCGACGCGGCATTTTTTATATTAAGAAAAACTAAAGTTCGTTATCCTACAATTCGGAAAATTCTTATCTTTGTAAACGATTTAGCGATGAAAATATAGCTAATCAGTTATATTAGAGAACGTTTCATTTATTACCAACTTCCTGGAATTCGGCAAAATTCAAAGTTATGAAGGTAATAAGCAAACGGGTCTCACGCACCTTCATGTATATACTTTTGTTATATATCGAACGGAGCGTGGGACTGTTGCTTGTATTATCATAACGGCTTGCCGAAGCCTCAGGAGGATACATTGCAACAGTTCTCACGCTTTTCATAAATCTGAATGAAAGTATAGGATGGATGTATACACGAGAACCTTACGATTCAATCATAACCCTCTAAACCTGTTCCTCAAAACCGAGAGGAAAAAGGGATTACGCATCGGCTATATGGAAGCCGCATTGGAAGGATTTTATCTTAATTCCATAGAAACCGGAATGCACCCGCAAAAATTATCCGATTTGTTGTTAGAGAAATTTTATTGTAACGATACCGAAGCCGTCACCGGATTATTCCAATTTCTGATCAATGAGGGCGATAGGGTCTCCTATCAAATCATGCTTCCTTACCTGCTTTCAGCAAGCAATATACATGAGTTCGAAGAAATCATTCGCAAACGCTTTTTCGGAATAGACCGCTTTGTCCGGCAAGGAAAGAATCTATACAATTTCGTGAAGTACACAGAGGAAAGAAGAGACCCTATTATATGGATAAATGATTTGGAAAGAGGAATTGTCGGATGGGATATGGGGCTGCTCGTAGGATTGGTTCGCAGTGCTTTAGGAAGCGGATATATTACAAAAGAAGAAGCCTGGAGATACATAGAACAGGCCAATACATTATGCGCTGATGTACTCCATACACCGGAAGAAATAGATAAAAGCTTCCTAATAGGCAAAGCTATGAAATCAGAAAAGATAGAAGATTGGGATCGATTTTTGTCTTGTTATTCCCGATTGGATAAATATCGAAAGTAATCATTTTTCGCGGTCCACCACGTAATTCAGATAGGCCCGGAGAGCTGTACATACATCCGAATCCGGCAAAGAGGCCAATAATCCTAGAGCTTTCTCTTTATACAAATTCATGGTTTGAATTGCATATTCGATACCTCCGCTTTCTTTGATAAACGCGATCAAACGGGCTATTTCGTCAGGGGTAGCCGTACCGTCTTTCACCTTGATCGCAATCTCCCGGGCAGCATCGTCCTTCGTATTGTTCAGCACATAGAGAGCCGGTAAGGTCAACTTGCCTTCGAGCATATCATTACCTGTCGGCTTACCAATCTCCTTACTATCAAAGTAGTCAAAAATATCATCTTTAATCTGGAAGCAAATACCAATATACTCCCCTAGTAAACGGGCGAATTCGGCTTCTTCCTCATTTGCATCTACCGAGAGGGCGGCAGCCTTCGTGCAGGCAGCAAAAAGAGCAGCGGTTTTCTTACGGATTACATCAAAATAAACGGATTCCGAGAAGCTATGATTACTTACATTCGAAAGTTGAAGCAATTCACCGTCGGCAAGATCCTGCCCCAGCAAAGAAACCAGTCGAATGATAGGATGGCTTTTCGTTTGCTCGGCGTGAACCAGACTAGTGGCAAGCAAATAATCTCCCGTCAACACGGCTACCTTATTATTAAAGATGGCATTCACGGAAAGCTGACCACGACGTTCGGTACTCTCATCTACTACATCATCATGCACCAAACTGGCTGTATGAAGCAGTTCCAGCGAAACAGCCGCATGAAGGGTAGAAGGACGGACGGCATCGTAAAGACGTGCCACCAACAAGACAAGAATAGGACGCATCATCTTACCATTCCTCTGCCGTATATGGGATACGACACTGTCGAGCAATGCATTCGAACTGGAAAGAGAACTATCAAAAAGTTTCTTGAAAGCCTCCAGTTCCGCTTCAATCGGAGTTCTGATAAGTGATATACTGTCCATTTACTACACAATTTGAGCACAAAAGTAATAATAAAACGCTTAATACGGTATTTTTTTGTACTTTTACCATGAAAAATTAATTAAATCTATGGATTCAGATAATAAATTATTTCTTTTAGACGCTTATGCACTGATATACCGTGCATATTACGCCTTTATCAAAACCCCCAGAATCAACTCCAAAGGATTCAATACTTCAGCCATACTAGGCTTTGTGAATACCCTCGAAGAGGTGCTGAAAAAAGAGAACCCGACGCATATAGGAGTGGCTTTCGACCCTTCGGGGCCCACCTTCCGCCACGAAGCTTTCGAACAATATAAAGCACAACGCGAAGAAACTCCGGAAGCAATCCGGTTATCCGTACCTATTATAAAGGATATTATCCGCGCTTATCGCATTCCTATTCTGGAGGTTGCCGGTTACGAAGCCGATGACGTGATAGGAACACTTGCTACCGAAGCCGGTCGTCAAGGCATCACTACTTATATGATGACACCTGATAAGGATTACGGACAATTGGTAAGTGACAAGGTATTCATGTACCGTCCCAAACATACGGGAGGCTTTGAGGTAATGGGAGTGGAGGAAGTGAAAGCCAAGTTCGATATTAAGTCTCCGGCACAAGTGATTGATATGCTCGGTCTGATGGGTGACTCTTCGGACAATATCCCCGGCTGTCCCGGCGTAGGCGAAAAGACCGCTCAGAAACTGATTGCCGAATTCGGAAGTATCGAGAACCTATTGGAGCATACCGACCAACTGAAAGGAGCATTAAAGACAAAAGTGGAAACGAACCGGAAGATGATAACATTCTCTAAATTCCTGGCAACTATCAAAATCGATGTACCTATCCAACTTGAGATGGATGCGCTCGTTCGCGAGCAACCGGACGAAGAGGCGCTTCGTTCCATCTTCGAAGAACTGGAATTTAGAACACTTATCGACCGGGTACTTAAAAAAGAGACTTCCGCTCCTCTCCCACTCTTTCCCGAAAAAAGTGAAGGGATACAAGGCGATTTATTTGCAAATTTCACGGGCAACGAGCCGAGTGAAGCCAAAAAATCGAATCTAGAGACGTTAGAATCGCTCTGTTGTGACTATCAACTCATTGATACAGAAGAGAAAAGAAGGGAAATTATTCAAAAGTTACTTACATCTAAAATTCTCTCGTTAGATACGGAAACCACCGGAACGGAACCGATGGATGCAGAATTGGTCGGAATGAGTTTCTCCATTGCCGAAAATGAAGCATTCTATGTCCCGGTTCCCGCAAACCAAGAAGAAGCGTTAAAAATCGTCAATGAGTTTCGACCGGTATTCGAAAACGAAAGTTCGCTGAAAGTGGGGCAAAATATCAAGTACGATATGATTGTTCTCCAAAATTATGGAGTGGAAGTAAAAGGCCCGTTCTTCGACACAATGATTGCTCACTATGTTCTTCAACCGGAACTTCGTCACGGGATGGATTATCTGGCAGAAATCTATTTGCATTATCAGACGATTCATATCGATGAGTTGATAGGGCCGAAAGGTAAAAACCAGAAGAATATGCGCGACCTTGCTCCGAAGGATGTTTACCGCTACGCTTGCGAAGATGCAGACGTAACGCTGAAATTGAAAAACGTACTGGAGAAGGAATTGAAAGAGAATGGCGCCGAACGTTTGTTCTATGATATCGAAATGCCTCTCGTCCCGGTATTGGTCAATATAGAAAGAAACGGAGTGTTATTGGATACGGAAGCATTGAAACAGTCGTCCGCTCATTTTACAGAACAGATGGAACGCATCGAAAAAGAGATTTATGATCTGGCAGGCGAGACTTTCAATATCGCTTCGCCGAAACAGGTCGGTGAAGTTCTGTTTGATAAACTGAAGATTGTAGAAAAAGCCAAAAAGACAAAGACAGGGCAATATGTCACTTCGGAAGAGGTTCTCGAAAGTCTTCGCCACAAACATCCGGTGGTGGAGAAAATTCTGGAACACCGCGGACTGAAGAAGTTACTGGGAACGTATATCGACGCACTCCCCCAACTTATCAATCCACGTACGGGAAGGGTACATACCTCTTTCAATCAGACTGTCACCGCTACAGGACGTCTCAGCTCAAGCAATCCGAACTTACAGAATATCCCCATACGCGACGAGAACGGAAAAGAGATCCGTAAAGCATTTATTCCGGATGAAGGTTGTCTTTTCTTTTCCGCCGACTATTCACAGATCGAGCTACGGATTATGGCACATCTCAGTGAGGATAAGAATATGATCGACGCCTTCCTCAGTAATCATGACATCCACGCTGCAACAGCCGCTAAGATTTATAAGACTGATCTGAAGGATGTGGATTCTGATATGCGCCGCAAAGCAAAAACCGCCAATTTTGGTATTATATATGGTATATCCGTTTTCGGACTTGCCGAACGGATGAATGTAGAACGAAAAGAAGCCAAAGAATTAATCGACGGTTACTTTGAAACCTATCCCGGAGTAAAGGCCTACATGGATCAGAGTATCCGGGTGGCTCAAGAGAAAGGATATGTGGAAACGATTTTCCACCGGAAACGTTTCTTACCGGATATCAACTCCCGGAATGCAGTCGTACGCGGATATGCGGAACGAAACGCCATCAATGCTCCTATTCAAGGAAGCGCGGCCGATATTATCAAGGTGGCTATGGCACGTATTTACCAACGGTTCCGGGCAGAAGGGATAAAAGCCAAAATGATTCTGCAAGTACATGACGAATTAAATTTCAGTGTCCCCATTGATGAGAAAGAACGGGTAGAAGAAATCGTTATCGAAGAAATGGAAAAAGCATACCGTATGCACGTTCCCTTAAAAGCGGATTGCGGATGGGGAAAGAACTGGCTCGAAGCACATTAAAACCGATAATGCATCTTGCACCGCCACAGCGCATACCGGCAAAATTGCAACAGGATTAAGTAATAACATTATTTAACCTGACAACCAGAAAGCAAGAAAAAGGAACACTTTTTCAACGAAGTGATTCATTCTATATCCGGCAGATTGACTGCCGGATATTTTTTTGTCACCAATATTGCCAAAAAGCAAGTCAATACTAGCGCACGAATCTGACATTTTGATAATATTTCATCTTCGATATTGCATAAATACCAAATTAATATGTAATTTCGCAGCGTAAAACAGATATAGTTATAGAAAAATGAAAGAATAACTCAAAAACTTAAATAGCCATGAAAGCCAAAGTATTTTTAAAGATGTTCGTTGTATCAGCAGTTCTTCTGGTTGCATCACTTGCCACTTCTGCGCGCAGCAATGATGGTCAACTGATCTACAATCCGATAGAAGAAAATGGTATGACAATAGGACAAACTGTTTACAAAATGGACGGAAGTACCCTTGCTAACTACATGAAGTACAATTATAAGTACGATGATAGCAAACGGATGGTTGAAAGTGAAGCTTTGAGATGGGACAGTGACAAGGATGAATGGCAAAAAGATTTACGAATCAACTATATTTACGAAGGTAAAACCGTCACTACCAATTACTATAAATGGAACACTAAAAAACAAGCCTACGTATTGGTTCCCGAAATGACCGTTACGATGGATAATACAAATATGTAACAAAACTCTCTCTCATTCTAATATTCTAATAGCAAGGAATGCCGCTTCTGGTGAAGAAGTGGCATTTCACATTATATAATCGGATGTTCCACGTGAAAATACATTATTTATCCTGAATCCCAATCAATCTTATTATTTTTTTAATACCTTTGTACCCATATAAATATGAGTAACTGACCTAATGAGTCCACTGAACTTCACCCACATTCTGACACAGGCAGTCGATGAGCTATCGGAAAGCGAATCTTACAAAGGACTGTTTC